>JAEEGI010001145.1_pt1 | contig 66770 bp, 61 predicted proteins | sample 8958751 | NCBI WGS metagenome assembly JAEEGI01 (sample SAMN16246545, study PRJNA631951) | gut metagenome | biome: gut microbiome; feature: rumen; material: KS-attached | host: Bos | place: Iran: Karaj | collected 2018-10
AAAAACGGGCGAAAACAGTCCCACTGGATATGGTACATCTTCCCGAAACTGGAAGGCGGCCACAGCGACTACTCCAAATACTACGGCATCAGTGGCATGGACGAGGCCAAGGCGTATTACGACCTCTACCACACCGGCAACTGGAACGCAAGACACGCCATCGAGCGGGGAGGGTTTAATTTGAACGGGTAGATTGATGGAAGAACGCGCCTTTTGCGCACTTGACGGAGGTGACTTTGCGGTTGCCGTATATGGTTTAATTATTAAGATAAATTAAAGAATAAAATGGAAAAGAAAAGACTTTTTTTTGACATGGACAACGTGCTAGTTAATTATCAATCAGGACTTGACAAGATTGATGAAGAAATCAGGAATAAGTATAAGGCAAAGGGACCTGATGACAAAGACCGGCAGGACGAGATTCCTGGTTTGTTTGGAAAGATGGCGCCTCTGGATGGCGCCAAAGAAGCTGTCCTCAAACTGGCAGAAGTGTATGACGTCTTTATTCTCTCCACAGCCCCTTGGAAGAATCCATCCGCATGGTCTGACAAGGTGCTTTGGGTGACTAAGTACTTCGATGATGTGTTCCACAAACGCTTAATTCTCACTCACCGAAAAGACCTTGTGGAGGGCGACTATCTGATTGACGACAGTGGCAATAACGGCGCCAAAGACTTCAAGGGTGAATGGATTCAGTTCGGGTCAGAGAAGTTTCCCGACTGGGATGCAGTATTGAATTACTTGCTTTAAGGACTTTGAATAATCCGATGACGAATGCTGCATAGTTGCTGACAATCCTCCTCGTCTGCCACTACTGGCCGACTTCTGTCTTATCTCGCCCGCCATAATCCGGGCGAATGCAAACGAGCGCGACCAAGTCTGGCAGCAGCGCACGGAGCGGTTAGGGCTTTTCCAGGAGAAGGTGGGGAAGTTGAGGGGGATGCTGGAGGAAACACCGGATTCGTCGCAAACATGAATCCAAGTTGGCGAGTGAGTCGAAAATTTCATTATTTTTGCAGCCGCGACGGGTATTCATAGGTGAAATTGTCATATACTAAAATAGTCGCAGTTATCAAACGAAAAAACATCAAGAATGTCCAATCAAACAACATTAGAAAATTTACAGACAACCGTTTTTGTGGATCCCCAACTCTTGATTCGCAATGGAAAGATTGAAAAGATTGAAAAAGACGGACATCTTCTCATACCTTGTGTGTGGAAGTGGGCGGACTCTTTTCGTGAAGGTTTAGCACGTGTAGCAGCAGAAGATGGACTCGGAGGGTACATCGACACAATGGGAAACGTTGTTATTCCATGCATATGGAAAACAGCAGAAAACTTCTCAGAAGGCCTTGCCTTAGTTCAAAACAAAAACAATGCGTTTTTCTTCATTGACAAGTCTGGAAACATCGTTATCTCATGTGGATCGGATATTAATCCCTATTTGCAATGCGGAGGTTTCCATGAAGGATTGGCCGTGGTCCGGGACACGCAAAGCGACAGGTATGGATTCATGGATAAGTCCGGACACATTGCCATTCCTTGTCAATGGGAAGATGCCTGTTACTTTTTAGAAGGTTTGGCCACCGTGTGGAATAACGAAAAATCCGGATGTATAGACAAGACTGGAAGATTGGTCATCCCTTGCAGATTCAACGAAGGGCCTTATTTCCACGAAGGTCTTGCTTTCGTATTTTCCGACGACGAAGACGAGGAATATGTCATTGACAAGACTGGCCATAAGGTCTTTGATATGGTATATCAGCATTATGACAGCCGTTTCCAAGAAGGGTTAGTGTCCTCGGATGACAATGGCTTTGTTGATCAAAACGGGGAATTGGTCATTGAGGACAAATGGAGTCCATGCGGGATGGGATTCTCGGAAGGTGTGGCCCCAACGGAAGAGGGCTATATTGACCATTCCGGCAGGGTGGTCATTCCCAACCGATGGGATGAATGTTTTGAATTTCACGAAGGGTTGGCCATGGTGGCAAATTCCGGCAAACGCGGATACATAGACCATGGTGGTCATGAAGCGGTTCCTTGTATGTGGGATATGGCATACTCCTTTAGTGATGGATTGGCGAGCGTGGTATTGGACGGCAAGTTCTATTTCATTGACAAGCAGGGAAAGGTGTTATGTAAGGTTGTGAAATAAAGATGTTACCTGGCCGACATTCAGCAGAAGTCCTGCGGGATACTCTACTGCTTCGACCAGCTGTAATAAACAGCGCACTACGGTGGGCAAAACCGTCTAATCGAAAAAATGTATCTTTCACAAAAACAAATGATAATTATGACAATGGCAAGCTGCTGCTAAGAAATCCACTAACAACAACTTGCATGCAAACAGATAAAATTAAAATTAATATATGCACATAAAGTCAAGAGCTAGAGATAGAATGCAAACATGCCCTTATTGTGGTTCAGATGATATTCTTTTTAGCATAAAAAAAAACATATATGTCTGCGGAGATTGTAACAAAACGTTTTCCCAAAATGATATAATTTCAAATATTGAATCTTTGCAAAACGAAAGCGGCTTGCAATTGTTTTTCAGCTATGGTCATGACAAAAACGCCGAAATAGTAGAAAGAATAAAAAAGGATATAGAACGTCGTGGGCATCATGTTTGGATTGACAGCAGCAAAATACGACCTGGTGACAATTGGAGAAAAGACATCGTGGAAGGTGTGTTAAATTCCTCAAAAGTCATAGCTTTCCTATCGACTCATTCCACTCGAAAGCCCGGAGTTTGTTTGGATGAACTAAAAATCGCAGTTTGTGTCAATGATGCGAATATCAAAACCATACTTCTCGAATCGGAGGACATGATCCAGCAACCTTCGACCATATCTGGAATCCAATGGATAGACATGAGCGACTGGGCTACTATCAAAAACAAAAAGGAAAAAGATTTTGAAGAATGGTATAGATTGAAGTTCGAAGAAATATGCAATGTGATTGAATCTGATGATACGGCAGAACTTGGTGGTGAAATCGACGGATTAAAAAGAATGTTGTCTCCAAACCTTAAAAGTGACAAAGAACACAATCTTCTTGATAAAGATTTTTATGGTCGGGAGTGGCTTAGTGACTTTATTGAAAAATGGAAAGATAACACTTCAGATAATGCATTAATCATTTACGGAAAACCTGGCAGTGGCAAAAGTGCTTATTGTGTCAATTATTCGCATTACAATTCTGATGTGCTTGGATGTTTTCTTTGCGAATGGGATCGGCATTTGACCACAAATGCATGCTCCCTGATTAGGACCATCGCATTCAAATTGGCCACAAAATTACCCGATTATCGCCATCTTATTCTCCATATCCTTGCAGAGACAGGCAACGATATGGACAAAATGAAGCCCGAAGAACTTTTCGAATATTTACTTTCATTTCCACTCAACAATATAGTGGATGGGAAACGGGGAGTGGGGCTGATCATTGTTGACGGATTAGACGAAGCTGAAGAAAACGGACAAAATGTTCTCGCCGAAGTGTTTTCGTATTGCGTAAATCAACTCCCAACGTGGTTGAAGTTCATTTTTACCAGTAGGCCCGAAAATAATGTTAGAGTGCACTTCAATTCACACCAATCCATAGATATTGTCGAAGACATGCCTAGGAATAATAACGACATGCTGCAATATTTGATGCATGCCTTAAAAGCGCAGTTATATAATGTGCCCAACAAATTAGAAGTACTTCATCACATTTGCAATTTAAGCGAAAACGTCTTCCTTTATGCTGTTCTTTTGGTCGAAGAAATTCATGCGGGAACGATTAAGATACATGATGTCAATTCCTTTCCAAGAGGTCTCAATGCTTTTTATCTTCATTCCATGAAACGTATTTTTAAAAAGCACAACGAATTTAAAACAACAAGGAGTTTCTTCGAATTACTTTCAGCCTCCGACGCGATTCCAGAATCTATCGTTGCGGATATTTGTGGTTTTAACCAATATGTATTTTTAGAACAACTTGATAAAGTGGGCGCATGGGTGGTCTGCAACAACACGGATAATTCGCCCTCCATAGGTTTCTGCCACAAGTCTGTAAGGGACTGGCTTACTGATTCAACAAAAAGTGGGCCTTTTTTTGTGGACAACAAGCGCGGAGCTTTACGATTGGCTCATTATTGTCAAGAACATCTTGACAACATCTATGCAAAAAACCATATAAGTGATTTCTACATCATATCTGAAGCATTCCCGGAATTAGAAGCGGTTTTATTGGAGCACACCGACATGTTAGACCCATTATGGAACAACTGGAATCGTTTCCCAAATGATTGGGACCATTCGGCTTTACTCTCTGCATTTTGGAATTCAAAGAAACGGAATGGATATCTTCTAAAAATGCAAAGAGCTGGTAACACTGATTTTGCGCTTTGGATTTTAGAATTAGCCAAGAAAAAATACGGGCTTGAGAATTTTGACCGAGAACTTACACAAATATTTATAGATATCGTCCACTTATCTGGACAATATTCAAAGGCAGCAGACCTCATTGGTGAATTTCTTTCTAAATACACTGCTGAGCAAATCAAGAACGACCAGTACCTATCAATGCAACAAGTAAGAAAAATACATCATGAAATGTTTTATAAACCTGTTGACCAATTGATTTATAATGCCATCTCATTATACGAAAACATCGATAAAAGATTTCCCATCGTATATAATGAGCTATTATTTCTGATCGGGGGGAATCTTGGCGTTTTATCAGGCAATTGGGATCTGTCTAAGAAATGGTTAAACAAATCAGAGTGTTATGCCGACGAAATAGGGAATATTGATTTTCACAAAAGAAATGCGCGCAAGCTATCCGACTGTTTCTGTTTTGAAAACAAATTCGAGGATGCCTTAAACATTCTCCTTAAATACATTTCCGTAAATGGCGAAATTACAGGAAGATATGAAGCATACTTGTATGGGGCATTGGGCAATGTGCTTACCTGCATGGGGACCGAAGACGATGCTTTGGATTGCTATAAGAGAGTATTAAGGTACACTTCTGCCAAAGGTATAATTGGCTGGTGCGCACACGCGAATCTGGGAATTGCTAACATTCACTTCAAGTTGAACAACCTAGAGGAGGCTAAAGAGTTCGTGTCCCGAGCTCGTTTTATATACAACAACATTCAACATGCATGGGGGATTATCATGAGCAAAGCATTGGCAGCCGCTTGTGAGAGCGGTATCGACAGTGTACCATTATATGCCGCATGCAATAAGGCTATAAATCAAGCCAAACAAATGCGATATAATGCTTGTGTGTCTTCCATCAAAGATTTGTGCGATGGAAAAATTAATTTTTTGAAATTGTATTTTTTGTAAGTATTGAACATATGGGAAAATTTTTTAAAATCAACAATTCTGACATTGAAGGAGCATTACGGGAAACCACTCGACAATATTTTGTTGGTGATTTGCATAAAGACACAAAAATAACATTCATAAAAGACGAAAGACTAGAAATCGGGATTTCGAGTTATTCCAAACATGCATTTGAGCCTGCTCACAACCATACAATTGCCACAGAATATCAATATGTTGTCAGTGGATGGACAGAGTATATGGATGTGGATACAGGGGAAACTTATGAATTCCGAAAAGGGGATTTTTATGCTATATTCCCAAAAACAACCTATGCGCAAAGGATAAAAGCAGGAACAATTATTATTTTTATCAAAGTTCCATCCATTAACGATAAGCAAATAGTTGACATCAATGAAAGTGTTTCGAAATGGTTAAAAGAAAAAATCCGGACTATTCGCACAGACTATTTTTACTGCGAGAACTCACCAAAACCAAACTCAATCAAGCCTGCTGCTGCAGTGGCCTTGTTCAATTCAAAAAAAGAGATACTCCTGCTTCATCGGAAAGACAATGACAAATGGACAATGCCTGGCGGCACTCTTGAATTCGGCGAAAGTTTGACAAATTGTGCTTTGCGAGAGGTAAAAGAAGAATGCGGTTTAGATGTTGAACTAAAAGACATTATTGGTACTTATACGGATCCAAACATCATTGTTGCTTATTCTGACGGAGAAACGAGACAAGAGTTTACGATAGTTTACTATGGGGAAGTGAGGGATTCCGAAATTCACCTGGATGAAGAATCCAGTGCCTACCAATGGGTTCCTTTAAGCATGATACAAGATCTGCCATTAGCTGATTCACAAAGAAGAAGATTGAATGATGTGGCCCATTATATGGAAAATGGACAAAGGGTTTTATCGTAAATTGCTCTTAGTACATGACAAAATTTTGAAATTGTCTTTATCTTATTGATATTTAGAAAGTTATCAATATTCAGGCAGTTAGTGATTTTTTCGGTTTTCTCTTGCAAAAATGATTGGCATTCAGTATTTTAGGGTCGAAAAAACACCACATCCAACTGTTTCGACTCCACGGCAAAAGCCGATTCGTGTTTGCGGCGAATCCAGCGTTTTTTTGCGGAATTTGACCTCAGCCACGACCTCATCGCCCGCTTCCTCTACAAGCAACTGCTAGGCACGGGGTGCAGAACGCTGGCCATTGACCGCACCAATTGGCAGTTCGGACAGACGGACATCAACATTTTCATGCTGGCTGTCGTACACGAGGGGGTCGCCTACCCGCTGATGTTCACCATGTTGCCCAAGCGCGGGAACTCCAACTCTCAGGAGAGAATCGACCTGCTGCAACGCTACGTCAACCTTTTCGGAGCGGAAAGCATCGAAAGTCTGCTTGCGGATCGCGAATTCGTCGGGAAGGACTGGATTGGGTGGCTGAACGACAACCGCATACGCTACCAGATTCGTATCAAGGAGAACTTCTGGGTGGACAACCCGCGCAAGGGCAGTCGGGCAAAGGCCCATTGGATGTTCCAAGGATTGAAAGTCGGGCAGTCTACGCATCTCGATGGCATCCACTACATCAAGGGGCAGGTGTGTTATCTCTCCGCCGGCCGTGTCAAAGGACGTGACGGAACTCCTGAGCTACAGGTGATTGTTTCGTTCAACCGGCCCGACGAGGCTGTGGAATCGTACCGCAGACGTTGGCAAATTGAGACGATGTTTCGCGGTTTAAAAAGCGCAGGCTTCAACATTGAGGACACACATCTCACGGATTTGCACCGCATCGGCAAGATGCTGCTTCTTGTGATGATAGCTTTTGTCTGGTGCTACGATGTGGGCGAGTATGTACACAGGAACATCAAGGAAATCACAGTGAAAACCCACGGGCGCAAGGCAAAAAGCATCTTCCGCTACGGACTGGACTTCATCACCGAGTACCTGAACAGGGTGCGAAATGACCACAGCATACCGCCACCCGCGGTTCTGTCATTCGGTAATCCACTGATAACCAACAACTAATAATTTTTGTCATGTACTAAAGTAAGGTTATGGGATAAAGATGTTACCTGGCCGACATTCAGCAGAAGTCCTGCGGGATACTCTACGGCTTCGATCAGCTGCAATAAGCAGCGCACTACGGTGGGCAAAACCGTCTAACCGAAAAAACGTATCTTGAGCGGAAATACTCCGACCTCCTACACACCGTCAACTGGAACGCGAAGCACGCCATTGAGCGAGGTGGGTTCAATTTGAACGTATAGCTCGAATAATGGCCGCGCCATGGGGAAATTCGGCGGGATTATTGAAAAAATTAAAAAAACGTTGCGGAGTCAACAAAAATATTATGTATTTTTGCGGGGTTGAATTTAGGGAATCGTGGGGGATGGTGTTTCTAAAAGTAATAGCTTATGTTTACTGTAAAAGTAATAGACAGAAAAACAGGTCGCCCCGTAAAAGGGGTGAAGGTCAGTGTGGGCTTTGACGGCCTTTTCCGCGGATTCACGAAAGACGAATACACCGACTATGACGGCGAGGTGCATTTCGACAACGACAACGGCACTGGAACCATTTATGTGAAAGGGCAAAGAGAATACGAGGGGAGAATTGAAGGGAGGAAAGTGATTTACATCGACGACTAAAGAAGATGCTTCCTGCCCGAATTTGAAGCAAGCAGATTACCGAAAAGCAACGTGCTTTTCCCGAACAAAGTTGACATCGACGCTGACAACGTTGTATACTACAAAGGTGCAATAATCGGGCATAAGACATCTGCTGTTCCCCGAAAAAGTATAGCGAGTGTCCAGGTGAGAAAAGGGCTGTTGATTGCGGACATTGCAATCGAAAGCGCTGGCGGCGGAGCCATCGTAAAAAGGAGGTTCCCAAGGAGTGATAATAACTAACTTAAATATATAAACCTAAATCTTATTGTTATGATTAGAGTTATTATAGGAATACTACTTATGGCCGCCGGTGTCTTTGTGGGGGCCCTGCTTTATAAGGTTCATTGGATCCTTGGCTTTATTGTCGGCTCATTCCTCCTATCATTAGGATTTTCACTTATTTTCAGATAAAGGGGGAGTCTCGGGGAACCTTTTGTATCAAAAACCGTTTTAAAAAACGTCAGTATTTTCTGCTTGCTGTTCGATAAGATCTTCGAACAGCTTTCTCACTTTGTCCTCGCCCTTGTCCATCACACTAATCTGATAATAATGGACATTTCTATACGTATTCTCCGCAGCATTGACCAAATTTGCCAAACCAAGACTTTTAACGAGAAAAGTCCTGATCTCATTCTCTGTCAATGTGAGCCGATCGTAGTTGTCCTCCTCAAAATAGCCCAAATCCGCTTTAGTGCAAATAAAACAAAAATCAATTTCTTTAGGTCGCCGACCTGCTGTCTCAAGTATATTCACCAAAACAAAAAATGCGCCTTGCGGATTGTGAACCTCTCCCTTATTAACGGTTTTCGCCCACGTTAGGATGTTTTCGCTTGCACCAAGACCCGCGAAGTCAATCATGCTCGGGTCGACAATGTAAACTATCGACTGTACATTCTGATAAAAAGACATTGCCGTCGCACTATTTGAGGAATATGCGTCAAACTTCTCACCCGCGACATCATAAAAGAACATGTGATAGGGAACAGGACGTGTTTTCTTAGGTGTGATCATGACTTGTATGGCACGGTACTGGTTGGCATTACTGGTTTGTATGCCGCTTCCTTTTTTTATTCGAGCTTCCTTGTCCGAAATATTAGTATTCTGATCCGCATCTACCTGATGGACTTTTTCAGGATAATGGCTAATCAAACGCCCCAATCCGCTGTACAGAAGATAAGATTTCCCTGACGAACGTGGTCCCACAATACCAATATGAATTTCTGTACCATAGGAAAAAGTGGAGTCGGGATTAACAATGGCTGGACATTCAGCACATTTTCTTGTAAGTTTGCCTTTCCCATTCAGCAGCATTGTAGGAAGATACTGATCGGTTTCCGGGGAGTATTGCCTAAAAATCCCATACATACCGGGCTGAAGTTTGATAGGATGCTCTTTGCCCCCTACAATATAGTATGGGGTCTTTGTGCTGCCACAACAAGGACAGGGTTGTTTAATGGAATAGACTCGAGTAAAAATATAATCTATTGACTTGAGTAGGGTGTTAAAGAGAATAATCGATAACGCCACAATCAAAAAAACAGCCACTGGGAAAAGCACCACAAACAGTATGACATCCCAAAGGCTTGTGACAAAGCCATAAGTCCAGCCTATCATATTGACGCGGTTCAAAAAACGGAAACTTGCATCTACAACGGACTCACCCCATCTTGACAGTGTGTTTTTAAAAATTAATATGGGCACCCCTACAATAAGTAATGCAGCTACTTCCGATCGGGCAAATACCCCTATGGCACCTGCTATCGTTGCAAGTATTCCGATCACTATAATAATCCAGAAAATGATTTTCAAAAGCCATGCCAACAGCCAAGCAACCACGCCTACAAGCGCAAGAAGCAATACCGAAGCCACAAAACAACCCAATATTATTCCAAAAAAAGACAACACGTTGAAATAGATGGCAGAATCATACATCCACATTCGACGCATATTGTTAGCTAAGACATGCCGTCTAAACAAAGGCGGCCGAAATACTGTACACATCAAAAGAACAGTGCCCAACACTGTTAAAGACAAAACTATTATCAAAAGCACAGTACTTCCTGCATGGTCATAAGACAACGCTTCAAACCTGCCTTTTACCCCTTCTAAATAAACTCCTATTCGATAGTTGATTCCCATATTTCCAATTGTTCCCAACATGATTATTTCATTTATTTCTTTATTTGAAAATTTTCCTGAGCACTCTATTAAAAATCGTGTTAGACCTCAAAACGAAATCCTTGAGTTCCTTATTCCGGCACTTCTGCCCGAAATCCTCCACCGTGTCACGGCTCCACCCGCAATTGTCCAACACAGCGATAGAAAACGCCTCTCTATTGTTGATCACCTCCAAAGAGGAACACTTCCAAATAGAATTGAGTAATGATGCTACCAATTCCAGGCTCATCTTATTCCTGCTTGCAGAAATAAACTCTTTCACATCGTCTTTACTCGCGCCGTTCTGAAGCCAAACCATGAATACTTTCGTAAAATATTCGGCATCATCGTGATAATTCCGGAAAGCCGCGTAAGCAAACGCTTTGCCCACACCTCTTGGCACCGTTCGATTAACAAGACTTGTCAAAAGTTTTATTTCGCCATCCTGACCTGCAGGAAAAGAAATGTTTCTTGCATCCAACTCATTGACAAAGGACTGAATATCTTTTATCGGTTCATTCAAGAATCTAGCTGCTGCTGTGCGCAACATCGGCCACATGCCCAATTTGGAGATCAAACCAACCCCTGTCTTGTCTATAAAACCAAACAACAATCTAACCCCGGCATATAAGTCTGTATCAATTTTTTCACTATAGTACCTTGTAACAGCCTGCGAAACAACCGTTTGCAATTTCGGTTCTAAAGAACTCATCTGGATAAAATCAGAAAAGCGCTTTTCCCCATAGTGATCAATCAACGACATGAAACTCTGCTTCGCTCTAACAATATCGGACGAGTTGTTTTTGAAATAATCGAAGAGTTTGTCTGCATACCGTTCCAATGGGAAAAACTTCGTAATCAACGCATCCTCTGCTTCATCGGGCAATTTTGAATGCAAAACAGCGACAAGAACAGGTTCGATATCCACGAAATTTCCATTGTAATAGAACTCAAGACACTCGTCCCACACTTTATCATCAGCACTCTCCCCAAGCGACGCCAAGAAAAGGTCTTCTGAAAGAATAAGCTTCTTGTCAACCAGTTGCAATAGTGTCGTAACATTGCCTTTATTCACAATCTTTCCAAAATTCCCCTTGCCATTGAACAAAATATTCGACACGAAACGAACACTTTCCTCCTGAATTTGTATTTTCTCAGGGAAAAAAGACCTCATTTCTTTGATTCGATCAAGCGTAAGCAGAAAAATCTTTCCATTCTTCGAAATCAGGCCCTCATTCACTGATTGGTTAACTTTGTTCCATAAACGAGCACTTTGCTCCTCGGACAACTGAACAGCTGTCAGTTTTTGAATGAAAGTGTCAGGCATATTTTCCAATTGCAGCTCTATGTCCGACACAGCAGCCAAAAAGACAAAGTAATAAAACTCATAATCAGAACCTTTCTCAACGTTCAAACCAAGATAGAAATTGATTAGCTGTAAAGCAGCTTTTAACTCATTCTGGTGGATTAAATCAGTGATTCGTTCTGTAATATAGTTATTTTCAACATTCTTGTTTCCCCAATTGAAAAGATCCACGGTAACATAGTTATCCTCATACAATTCAACCGTATTAAATTCATTTACAAAGACTATGTCATATCCATCGGGAATACCATATCCTTGCATGTAATTTGAAATATAATGGAAACTTTCCGGATTTGCATTGACAAACATGCTTAATGTATTTATGCAATCCTCAACCTGTTTCCATGGGCACTTCACATACATCTTGCGAGGAACATCCATTTCAGCGGGAAGCGACTGGTTCTTCAGCATTTGAGCAACACCCAACAGGAACAATTCAGTATCTTCCGGGCAAATGAGTTCGGTGATACTGCTATCGAACTCTATTGTTCCCGGTTCCAAAAACTCCGGCGTACCAGTAAGCAGGTCTTGAAGTTCCACATTTGACGGCGAACAGGAATAATTGAAAGGAATAAATTTCGACTCGGCAATCAACTGTCCGAGAAAAGACGCTGAAGGTGCCTCGTTAAAAACGAATAGGTGCGTGAAATAATTAGTACCCGTCCTGTCGTATGCGTTAATGCCTTTGAAGTAGCCATAATCGACACCAAGATATACCGTTCTGCCCAAGACATACTTTTTGGCACCATCGTTCATCTCGACAGTGCGATAGATATACACCGGCGGATAATCGTAAACCACATCCGGATTGGCCGTTATCTTTTCCATATCCAAAATGCGATCATTATACACCGCATAGCTCGGTGAACAAGCGTTAATTATTGTGTCCACCTCATCGGAAGCCATGCCTCTGGTGCATGTTCTGACCCCAAAACCAGGTCGTCCGGAAAAGATACCCTTTTCCGATGATGCGTAATATATTTCCTGATACTCCAGCATAATTACTCAAATTTAACGATTCACGGGTAAATATCTCTTGATTGTGTCCAAAATCGACACCAGTATGGACTGATGACTTTTAGGACTCCCATTCTGACTCATTGGCAGGGAGTATTCGAATTCATTCAAAATCCAAACCAGCGGATCCAACACACGGTAAGGACGCAAATTCTGAATGTTGCCATTCTTGTCCGGCATACCTCCAAGAGCCGATATGCCAAAATAACACACTCTCTGATAATGGTTCTCAATATTGTTGATAAAATTATCCGCGCCCCAACTATGAAGCGCCCCACGAATGCTAACACTCATGCTTTCTATCTCGTCCTTATTCACTCCGTTCCCCTCAAGGAACGAGCTGTTTTGTTCGAGGCTCATGCCATCAATGGAGGTATCCCTAAACAATTCATCATTTGTCAATATCGAATCTATCTTACTAAGCACCAAAGCCATTGGTTTTTTGTACTGTTTTTTCTTCACCTTGTCATCTCCTTGTTCAAAGAAACTAATGATATTATGGACGATGGTGTCATACAGAAGCTCAATATCCGGCAGCGGGAACTTGCTCTTCAGCTGATCATGGACATAAGGGATTGCGAACGTGTCCAACAAATAGATGCAAGCATCCGATTGTTGGAGAAACTTCACATTGGCAGCGATGTTTCTTGGATCCGAAAAATTCTCACCTGCAGTATCATAGATCACCAGATACAGGGGTGTCTTTCTCTTGCGAGAGATTTCATAAATAAGAGGGATACGGCTACGTTCATCCGTGATAACTGTCTGTGGAGGGCACTTTTTGTTCTTATAAACAAAGTCGAAAAAGTCGCGCTCATACCTCGCCTGCGTATTATTCTCGGGTTTGCTGGCAACATTTACCGCTACAACACCGATATTGCCCAAACAAGCCCCCTTGTTTCCCAACTCATTGATAAGCGTGGTGATATAGTTGGTTTTACCGCTGCTTCGTGCACCGATAATGGAAATAATGTATCCCTTTTTCTTCACCATCTGTTTTGGGATGCGGTTATGACAATGAGGACAAATATACCAATATGACCTTCTGTGGCATTGGGGACAATCAGCCGAATCCGGTGCCATACTCAAATGATTCAACCAAAATCTATGGAAAAAGGATTGGGGGTGTTGGTCATCCATGGAGATTCTTAACAGACGGGAACGTCCCTTAAAGAAGGGTGTTTCCAATTGGTCGTTACCCCAAAATCTTTTCAGTGCATCATCCTTGCTCTTTGTACATCCAGTAATATTACTACAACGAAACAGTACTTCATTGGATTTAAAAGATTCAAAACAATACGGGCAAACTACTTTATTCATAATTAAATTTTAATTTATAATTCTTATTCCTGGTGCAATGGAAACCATCCTGGCTAATTTTTGGTCTGCGATAATAAGACGGAAAAACACAGGCTTTCCTTTCATCTTGCGTTTATAGAAGAAAGATTTGGACAAGGTTACGCCCGGTTTCAAATCAGCGGGCTCTATGTCCAAATACGATGTAAAATTGACTAAATCATTGGGAGCAAAATCCTCCGATATCAATAGGGATAGCTTTCCGGGAAGAATGGAGTCGGCGGCCAACTCGATGGTATATTTTGAGCTGTTAAATAATGCCTTGGTGACACTGATGAACGCAACCTTAACCATTGAAAGATTGAAAGTTCGCTCATCAGCATCACTCAACAGTATTTCTCCATCACTAGTCTGCACCCTGGAGCGAACAGATATCGTTACCGACTTTGCGTCTTTTGGGAAAACGACTTTATACTGGGCATTCGAGTTCTTCGAATCCAAATCAACGATTTGTGGATTGGCAGTTCCTGTATTGATTTCAATTCTTAATGCGGAGATTTTGTCCCAATTCCATGAAACATTCACGAAGGAATCGTTTCTGTCGAACTGTACCCCTGAGGGTTTCACCACCGACACAAGGCTGACATTTTTTCCAGCTACTGCGATATTCCCCTGTATGGTAAGCGGCAAATAATAACGTTTCCCCGAAAAATCTTTGGGTATGATACACGAGGTTCCAGTGATGTTCAGTTTGGGCAAACTGATCATATCAAGGTTCACAAGATCATTGACATGATAAGGCAATGGCTTGTCACTCACAAAGATGGCAAGAGCTCCTTGCGCAGGCTTGGCCCAGCTCAGTTTTGCCTCCTTTTCGCCAGGTTCAATTCTCAGATCCACAGGTGTGGGTGGGGACATCGCCTTCAACTTGAGAGTAACTCCGTTGGACCTGTGTTTACCAGACACACAATCTTCGAAAACCACAACGAACTTATACAGATACTCATGGTCGGGGAGCAAACCCGAATCCATGTATGATGACCCCCTGACTGTGGTTATCAAGACACCATCCCTATAGATTTCCACCGCCTTGGCTTTGGGAGGAATTACCATATTGAAACCGATGGAATTCTTCTGGATATCATACGACATTTTTTTCAGGTCAAGTTCGCATACGGCAAGAGCTGGTTTGTCCGTCAGTACCGCTGACATCGAGAAAATCTCTCCACACTTGCTATAAACAGCATAATAGAAACTGGCTCCATAAGTAAGTGAAGAATCGTCAAACTGGGTATTCGATGTAACCACCATTTGGGTACCATCTGTGACAGATGTTGGCCTACCACCCTCTTTCCGGATGACACAGTATTCGACATACTGGGAATTCAACTTATTCCAGCTCAGGTGTGCGGTAGATCCATTCATGTTCATGCTGATGGAAGTGGGAGGCGCCGGAGGTGTGCTTGATATGGCAGCTTTGGCCTTCTCACAGTCCGCACAAATTGACAATATCTGCATGTACTTGTCGATACGGAGATTGGCATCCTGTATCTGTACGGCCGCCGTAAGCAATTTCTCGACTTCATTAGTGGCTGACAATATCTCCTCCTGCAGCTGTACCATTTGTGGCGAACTCGGTATCCGCAACATGGCGGTTTTGGCGGTGTAGTACAACTTTTTTTTACAATACCCTTTTAGTTCATCAAGTATTTTATCATACTCTATCTGTATTTCGCCACATTTCTTTCTCAAAGATGGCAATTGTGGATGGGTTTTCCATACCCGTTCAAGTTTCTTTATTCCATCAATCGCAGAGATATAATCCCGATCTGCAAGGGCCGCTTCGACCAGTTTGACAAACTCCGGAGCCCTCATCATGTCTGCGAAAGCGAAATTGCATGACGGACATGTCAGCTCTTCATCCTTGCTGGTTTTGCCACAGTTAGGACAGACTACCGTCAAAGGCATTCCACATCCTTGACAGGTCTTGGTCCCCTTCGGACTCAACAAATTGCAGAAACGGCATTGGACCATATTGCTGGCTACATCATCCGACGACGCAATAGGAAGAGAAACAGAAGCGGCTGTCTTTTTGATAAGGATTATCGCTTTAGCAAGTGGAACACCATTTCCGGTGGCTGCTTGGAGCAGTTTTTGGTAGGTTTCTTTGTCAATGAATGCACAACCAGCTTTTAGATTTCTGATTGTTTCGGCGATGGGAGCAAACGGAATATTTTCCAGCGCCTGGTCGTAACTTTTTCTCTTGGTAGCATCTTTCAAAATGTCGCGACTCAAGTCGGTCAACGCTTTCTGCGCGCAGACTTTGGGGTCTGTCTTATGGGGATTCTGTGATACTTGTTTGGCAATCTCATCAACTTTTGCCGAAATCACCGTTACAGACGCATTCTTACCAACTCCCAAAAAGTCATACAAGTCTTTAGGTCCATTAAGCGCCGCAAGATTGGTGGCAATCTTGCCCATCGTTTCGCGGGGCAATTCGGGAATGCCATCGTCGCCCCCCTCAGGCGACTTGACTTTGATTTTCGCTCCGAGAATAGCGAGAACCTCTTGTTCCGTAAGTTTGAATTTGTTCACCAGAATGGTCAGATACTCCTTAACGATTTCCCCGTTTTGGACATATAAATTCCCCACCTTTCGCAACTCCTTCTCCTTTTCAATGCGCTCTCTTTTTTCTATCTCAGCGTATGCGGAGGCATGCTGCTTGATGATGGACGGATTCGCCTCTATTTCCGTCTTGATCTTTCTTAATGCAGCAGTATGATCAGGAGCCTGTAGTTTATATTTTGGGTTATTCACACGATTCTGCCATGTTTTGATAGCTTTATCTATTTCTGACAGAATGTCCTCCTTCTTGGTCACCGAGGTGGAGATTCCCAACTCCTGGTATATATTCGTAATTTCCATGCGTTATTATTTTCTTCTTCTAAAAAGCGACATTCCTGCAGCCGACCCGTTAGCGGCAAGTTCTGTCGCTATTGTGCTGAAGGAGTCCACCAGCGAATTAAGATCTGTCATCATGGAAATAGTGGCGATTTTCTGCAAGAAGTCCTCGTCTGCCCCACCAAAACCAACGGCAATAATGTCAATATCCGCATCCTTGCATTTTTTGGCGGTTTGCAAAGCACTGTCCTGATCATACCATTCGCCATCCGTCAAAAGGACGATAACGGGTTTATTCTTGGTTTTTACCAGAACGTCATAGCAGTGTTCAAGAGGACTGTCCGTTCCACCCATACCATCCAGTTGGTCAATGGCATTTGAAATGGTCCGCTTCGACTGGGTGAGGTCACACATGACATGAACGCTTGACTCAAACCCGACAATGGAAATCTCCGAACGGGACAGGTCAATTTTGGAGACGAATTCGTGAGCAGCAGCCTTAGCCTGACGGAGAGGGGTTCCGCTCATACTGCCGGAGATATCCACCGCCAAAATCACAGACAATGTCTGTGATTTGCCTTTCGGAGCTTCAAACAACCAACTCATGTCATCAGGGAGAGGGACCTTGGTCGCAACAAGTTTCTGAGAAGTTTCCTGCTGGTATCCATCCACTTGGATAACCCCATTTTCATCATAGGCATACTCAATATCGATGATGGATGCACCTGAGATATGTTGAATACCGCTCAAGACATACTTCGACACGACCTGTATGTTATGCACATCTGTAGATTCTCCTTGGGTCAGATAGATTTCAAGCTCATTTGCTCCGCTCGCACGGGTTTTGTATTGGAAAGGACGTTTTTCTGTGATTGGAATGGTTTTGTTCTTGCTAACAATAATCGAATTAACGTACTTCGTTCCGTCAGTTGACACGGCCACTGCCCCCAGACTGTGACTCATGACGTCCGCAATGACTTTGCATCCCAAACCATACTTAGGCTTGAAATCACCCTTAAGACCATAATTCTTCTGCTGTATCTGGCCTGCCAGAATAGCGGCTCCCATCGCAACAGCCTGGTCCACGTTGATACCCCGGATGGGCTCGTGACCTGACATCTGGCGCACCCAATTCTCCACCATCGGCATTCTTGTTGAGCCACCCACCAGTAGTGCCCCATTGATGTCACCCCAGGTCAGTCCTGCATCTGACAGCACCTCATTCGCCTTGGCCTGGGTACTGTTCATCAAATAAGCCGTCAACTCCTCGAACTTCTGACGCGAGATTTCATACTTACGTGAACAACCTTTGTACCTTACTGTTATAAAATCCGATTGTTTTTGAGTCAGCCTTTTTTTCAGATTCTCACACTGAAGAGCAAGATCGTTGTACACCTCAAGTTCCTCGGAGGGATCTATGCCAAATTCATCACTAAACTGGTTTACCACGTATGAGAGGATGCAGTCATCCCAATCCTTGCCACCCAATTCGTGGTCGCCACCTGTCGCCAGCACCTTGATTTCTTCTGGCGTGACTTCCAGAATAGTCACATCGAATGTGCCTCCTCCCAAGTCATATACCAGCACTTTCTGGTTTATATTCTTATCTATGCCATAAGTAATAGCAGCAGCCGTCGGTTCGTTTATGATTCGCTTGACATCCAGTCCTGCCATTTTTCCGGCGGTCATGGTTGCGACTCTCTGTGTTTCATTGAAATACGCAGGAACAGTAATCACAGCTTCTGTGACAGTTTCACCCAAGGTGGCTTCTGCATCTTCTTTCAGTTTTCTGAGTAGAATAGCAGAGAGGTCGGTGGCTGTATACTCTTTGTCCCTGGCATAGAACCTAAAGTCCGGATTTCCCATATTACGTTTGAAGAACATGGCGATGTTCTCCTCGCCTTCCTGAAGTTTGTCCTTCGCATCTGCGCCCACCAGCACCGACCCGTCAGCATCGAAGTAGATGACAGAGGGGGTAAGCTCGCTGTCGTTTTGGTTCTTGACGATGTATGGAAGTCCATTATCGCCAATAGTAGCCACTGCCGAATAGGTGGTACCCAAATCAATTCCTATAATGTGTGCCATTTTCAGATTTTTTAAAAAGTGACAAGGGCCCCGGCACCCATTAGCCAGGGCCCTAAATAAATAATCTTTTACATCAATTTCAATCCGCCAACTTTTTGTTTCTCCTTTTCCACCTCTTCCTTGGAAAGGACGTTCTGCAATTGAACTTCCAGGTGCTTTGTGGCACCGCCTGTCAAGTCCTTGGCATCAATAGTCAACAAACCTTCTCTAGTGATATTGAAGATAAGCTCGATAGGAGCACCTTTGGCGAGGTTGCCCGGAAGAGGTCCAAGTTCATCTTGGATGAGCGGTTTACAAAGCTCCTCAGGAACAAATTCTTCGTCACTTCCGTTTTCGAAAAACTCCATATAAACGCTGGTCTGGTTATCCACAACCGTACCCACCTGTAACGTTTTGGTATGAGGAAGTTCTGTGTTTTTGTATATTTGGTTCACAATTTCCTGATGGCCACTATCATCCACCACCAATTTAATGGCTACACACTGGCTGATAACATTGATAATGTCAATGGGTGTTGGTTTCCCACCACCAATGCCATATTTATTAAAAATAGGATTATTTATATCCACCTCGCCACTGACGGGTTGGGGGGTGTCGTTGTCTCCATCACCGTTACTAACAGGAAATGCGGCGATATTAATACCATATATGGCAGCACCTTTTGCCACAGACTGATCTGGATCACAGAATTCAATTGGAGTGGAAGGGAATTCCATTTTGAGACGTTCTTCGATTTGAGGCATACGGGTGGATCCGCCGACAAGCAACACCTTGTCAAATGCCGTTACACCCTTCGCTGCGGCGGCATCCATGGTTTCGCGCATCTTCGCGATAGAACTCTCGAGAAGTTCCTTGGTGCGTTGGTCAAATTCCTCCTTAGTGATTTCAACTTTCTGGCCGTTCACACGGATGACTGCCGTATTTTTCTGGGTCAATTGTTTTTTGGCCGTTTCCGCCTTCAACTCGAGATCACCCATCACCTCTATATCGTCATAGATGGTATCGGTCGAATCCCCTGTCATTTCAGCATATTTGTTGATGACAAACTCACGGATGGCATCATCCCAGTTCTTGCCACCAAGTTGATGATCACCACCAGTGGCCACTACACGAATCTCGCCATTGGACACTTTGATAATGGTGACATCAAACGTACCTCCACCAAGGTCATAAACCATAACCGTCTGAGTGTTCTCCACATTCAGTCCGTATGAGATAGCCGCTGCCGTAGGCTCGTTAATGATAGCCAACACATTAAGACCGGCAATGATTCCTGCTTGTTTGGTCGCCTCACGCTCGTCCATGCCGAAGTAGGCAGGACAGGTAATCACCACATCCTTTACTTCCTCGCCCAGCGTTTCTCCCGCGTCTTTTGCCAGTTTTTTCAGAATCAATGCGGAAATGGCTTCCGGGGTGTATTCCTGTCCAAATGCGGTAAATGTAAAATCTCGTTTGCCCATTTGGCGTTTGATAGCGGAACACACATTGGCAGGATCCGTATTAAGGGTCTCCTTCGCTGCCTGTCCGACCGAAACATTACCTCCCTCTTCAAAAGCCACAACCGAGGGGGTTACCGGAGAGCTTTCCTGATTAGGCACCACCACCGGTTTGCCAAATTCATCCACGTAAGAAATGCATGAGTACGTGGTTCCCAAGTCAATGCCGAAAATTTTTCCCATAACAATGCTATTTAATTAATTAATACTAAATCACTTATACAAATTCAAAATTATCATGTTTAATCATTCGTTTTATAAACCGACACGAATTCAGGACGGAGCACAACACCATTCCAGCGGAAACCTTCCTCCAGGCGTTCCGCAATCTTGTTGTTCAGCGACACGTCATCGGTTGCCACCAGTTTTTTGGCGCGTTGAGTCCGGGGATTGAAGGTGTCACCTTCTTCGGTATATAATTCAACCCCGTTATTTTTCAGCAGTTCAATAATATCATCAGGCAAGCTTTTCAAGTAATTGAGGGACCTTTCGACCTCGAAAGTGTCCATTTTGGAGATATACATCCGCAAATCGGTGATAATCTGTATGGCACCGGTGATGAAAGGTTTGAGAAGTTTGCCATAAAAATCATTTTTGTATTCGTCTCTCTCTTTGTATAGTTTGTCAAACAATTCGTTTTTATGGGCATCAACAGCAATCTTTTCGTCGAACTTCCGCTCAAGGCCCAAAATGAGAGCAGCTATATCTGCCAAATCGGGATCCTTTGACGAAGCAGGGGTTTCTTGTTCTTGAGGAACACCTGATTCAGAAAAAGTTGTCGGATCTGCAGGTGTATCCTGATTTTCAATTATATTGACAGAATCTTCCTCAACATTCTCACCTATAACCATTTCGGTTGTTTCCACTGGTTTAGTTTCATTCTGAACTTCAACAACAGAATCATTTGTTTCGGCGGTCCCGGCAGCCGGTATTTCTTCACTTGCACCTGGAACATTTTCCTTTACTGTTTCAGCATTTTCCTCCAGAGGATGAGGAACGACAGGCATTCCTGTGTCAATTACAAAATCTTGGTTCTCATTCATAGCCATAAAATTTATTATTCTTGTTCGTAATCCATCTCTTGTTCTGCCTCCTGGCTTTTCCCATACTCATCCCTAACTTTCTGTCGGTTTTCTCTATGACGGCGTAATAAGATCAGCTAACAGTTTGATTAGTTCCATTTGCTTAGACAGTTTTGATGTAGTATTCATCTTTTGCCGATTTCAAATATTTCAAGGCGACAAAGATATACTTTTTTTTTCTAGTATATGGCAAAATTTTGAAATTGTCTTTATCTTATTGATATTTAGAGATTTATCAACCTTCAAGCAGTTGATAACTTTTTCGGTTTTCTCTCGTAAAAACGATTGTTATTCAGTATTTTAGGGTCGAAAAACACCACATCTTTTCACCTACGAACTCCTTGTCACGGCCGTAAAAATAATGAGATTTTCAACGCTCTAAACGAAGATACCACAGAGAAGACTTTCGGGCGCAGGGCAAAAAGTATCTTCCGCAACGGACCAGACATCGTCGCCGAGTTCTTGGTCAGGTTCCGAAACGACCACGGCATGCCGACACCTGCGTGCCCGTCTTCGGTAATCAATTGACAATCAACGACTAATATTTTTTGTCATGCGCTAAATGAAAAATGTTGAAAAAACTCGCCGTATTATCAAAAATAATATGTACTTTTACAGGGTCGTTTTTGGGGTTTCGTAGGGATTGGAAATCTATAATTGTGTTCTTATGTTTACAATAAAAGTAATTAAAGCCAGCACCGGACGCCCAGTGGAAAGGGCGCGGGTAGGCGTAGCCTTCGATGGTATTTTCCGCGGCTGCACCAAAGACGAATACACCGACTACGACGGTGAAGCTCATTTCGACTATGACAACGGCAACGGCACCATCTATGTGAACGGCCATAAAGAGTATGAGGGAAGGATTGAGGGGAGGCGAGTGATCTTCATCTGACAAACGGGGAGCCATGCCTGAATATGTCACCTGCAGACTTTCGGAAAGCAACGTGCTTTTCCCGGACAAGATTGACATCGACGCTGACAATGTTGTATTACAAAGGTGCAATAATCGGGTATAAGACATCCGTTATCTCCCGAAGAAGTATAGCGAGTGTCCGGATGAGGAAAGGACTGTTGTTTGCGGACATCGTTATCGAAAGCGATAGCGAAGGAACAATTGTGGCGAAAGGATTCACGAAAGTTGACGCGAGAGAGATTGTAACTTTATTGGCATAATTTATTTAATCAAAGAAGTTAGCTTTTAAGATACTACTGTTGCGATAAACTTTTGACTTAAGTGTTTAATTTATTGATATATAATAAAATACAAGCATTCTTTGATTTTTCGATTTGAAATGATGGAGTAATTTTGCGGCCTAAAATCGCAAAGGATGAATTTAGGCCGATATGTTTTTGCTCAAGTGGTGGATTTTGTCCCCCGTTATCTGTTTAACAAGATAGTTTCGATGTATAAGGGAGACTTTCACGCAAAGGAATTGAACAGTTATAGCCAGTTGCTGCATCTGCTTTTCGGTCAGCTGACCGGTTGTTCGTCCTTGCATGAAATCTGCCTCTGTTTGTTGACTCATTCCGACATCCTATACCATCTTGGCATAAGGAAAACTGTTCGGATTTCATCGTTGGCTCGCGCCAATGAGAAAGGGGGTTTATCACATATTCGAGGAGTTAGGTCTGAACCTGATTCAAAGTGTAAGGCCACTGTATGCCAAAACTGCGATAACGGACGTCTGTGTGGACAATGTCTTGTATGCATTGGACTCCACAACCATCTCCATAAGCATTTAACTTGCCGCATGGGCGTTAGGAAAATACTCGAAAGGTGCAGTTAAGATGCATGCGCTGTTGGACTTGCGGGGAAGTATCCCTGCGCAAATCCACATCTCCAACGGGAAATGGGGAAATGGCACGTCAGTAACATGCTGAAACTCATCACTTACGAGCCGGGAGCAATATACACAGCGGACAAAGCCTACGTTGATCTCGAGCAGATGTGGAGAATGAATCTTGCCAGTGCTTTCTTTGTCATGCGTCCGAAGAACAACATGAAGTTCGAGGTGGTTCGGGTTCTTAACGGTGACGACAAGCCTTCCGCCATCCGTTCCGACTATATCGTGCGACTTGTGGTCACGAAATCCAAGAAACTTTATCCAGGCGAGCTGAGGCTGGTGAAGGCGCTGGATCCCGATAGTGGCGAAATCATCACCTTTGTGACCAACAACTTTGACTTCCCCGCCATTGAAATCGCTAACATCTACCGCCATCGCTGGGACATTGAAGTTTTCTTCAAATGGATCAAACAAAACATCTGCATAAAGCGTCTGTGGGGTTACTCCGAAAATGCAGTTAAAACACACTTGTGGGTCGCTGTGTGCGCCTATCTTTTACTTGCAAAGATCAAACACGACTATAACAGCGGCTATTCTGTCACTGAGATAGCATCACTCATAAGACTGTCCGCACTTGAAAAAGTTCCTCTCAGAAAACTCCTTTCAAAACCCTCCGAATCAATCAATTCAAATCAAAATGTCAAAGAACCTACTTTATTTAATAGTTTATGAAAATTTATTGCGACAGTACTAGTTATAAACGAACAATTTCGAGCTATGGCAGATACTTTCAACCTCCAACGTTTCCTCGACGCGCAAGCGCGGGACTATGCGCAAGCCTTGCGCGAGATCAAAAACGGGCGAAAACAGTCCCACTGGATATGGTACATCTTCCCGAAACTGGAAGGCGGCCACAGCGACTACTCCAAATACTACGGCATCAGTGGCATGGACGAGGCCAAGGCGTATTACGACCACTACCACACCGGCAACTGGAACGCGAAGCACGCCATTGAGCGGGGAGGGTTAAATTTGAACGGGTAGCTCGAATAATGGCCGCGCCATGGGGAAATTCGGCGGGATTATTGAAAAAATTAAAAAACCGTTGCGGAGTCAACAAAATATTATGTATTTTTGCGGGGTTGTTTTCAGGGTCTCGCAGGGATTGGAAATCATCTATAATTATATTCTTATGTTTACAGTAAAAGTAATTGAAACTAGCACCGGACGCCCAGTAAAAGGGGCGCGGGTAGGCGCAGCTTTCGAAGGTTTTTCCCGTGGCTGCACAAAAGACGAATACACCGACTCCGACGGCGAAGCTCATTTTGACTATGACAACGGCACCGGCATCATCTATGTGAACGGTCACAAGGAGTACGAGGGAAGGATTGAAGGGAGGAGGGTGGTTTATATTTAACGGCAAATAATCAAAAAATAGTACTATGGAAAGATTGATTTTTATTATTCTCGGACTAATTATTTTTGCGGCAGGTGTGTATTTTTCTTCTTTATTGTGGGAGTCTCATCGCATTCTCTCTATCATAATAGCATTAGCAGGAGGCTCTTTGGGTGTTAAAGTCATGATGATATAGATGATGAACATAAAGGACTATTATACAGGCCTTACTCCAAGTTCTTTTGCGGGAATTAGCGAGTTATCGCAACGGGTGGGGTTTACCTTCAGCAATTTTGAATTGCTGGATGCAGCCGTGTTCTGGGCAACTAATGTCGAAAGAACCAAGAATGGCCTGAAGTCTTTTTCTTTTCATCCCAAATTGCAGCAAATGGCCACCCTTCATTCTGAACAAATGCGACTATACAAGTTCTTTAGCCATGAGAATCCATACGATGCCCGCTACAAAACGTTGGACAATCGTCTTGACGCGATGAAAGACAGCAGTTTCGATGGCTTTAGGACGTGGGGCGAGAATATTGCCCAATATCCTACACTCGACGGCCCGAATCAATTCTCTATTGAATTTAGGAACGGTGTTCCTCGCTTTATCGCTCCGGATGGGAGTGAAATCTTGTATTGCACCTGCAAGGAATATGCCAATAAAGTGGTGGACGGGTGGATGCATTCGCCGGGGCATCGCGCCAATATCCTCAATCCCCAATTTGAATATTTGGGTTGTGGTTGCGCCGGTTTTGAGAAACAAGGTAATAGCGTTGCCTTATTGTATTTCAATCTGACACAGAATTTTGGAGGAGGGTTGTTCCCCGTCAACTCTTTAAAGACAAGCAGATGTTCGATTCCATTGGAAGTGGGGAAATATTTTACGGAATATCAAGTTGCGGCAGGAGCATCCAATGCCTCCGTTAAAGTGGGTGAGGTGATTGAAAAGAATGGAAAAGTGGGCATCCGCAACTTGTCATCATATACTTGGACTGTCCAGCTAACTGACGGTAGTGTCAGGCAGGTTGTTCCCGGTAAAGGAATGCCAGTTCATGCGGGATTGAAAATCAAGTTCGGTAATAGCAATCAATGGGCGGAAATAATAAAATATGCCTACTAACTATACTGTGTATGAGAGAGAAATTCAAAGAAATAATCCGTTCCATTCGGACCATAGTTAATGAATCAGGCTCTGTAGAGGTTCTTTATGGGCCTCCTCCTGTTGTAAGAGCAACTGAAACTTGGTCTGATTGGGATTTTAGTAATCCAGTGGATGCTGAAACCGAGAAAGGCAAAGATCCTTTTGAAGGGGTTGCAGTGCCTCCTCGAGAAGCGCTGCTTCTTTTCTTGGTTGACTCCAGTGAAAACATGAAAGGATTGAAGATTGCGCACCTTAACACCGCTGTTCTTGATATTAATGATAGACTATACGATAATTATCTTGGTCCTTTTGCTCATGTCAATTTTAAGGTAAATATACTTGACTGTGTTGATCCTGTAAACTGGGTTTATCCAGAACCTGTTGACATTTTTAATTATTATGATAGTTTAAGAAAGAATAGTGAATGGGACTGGGATAATCTGCTTGATGATCATGAAAATTCTGTGGATGATGAGGCTTGTGAGATAAAACCGAAATGGCGCGATTTCGAAGCAAAAGGCACGATTAATTGGGAAAAGTCGTTTGGAGAATTGAGTAAAAAACTCTCCAAATCAGATGGTTGGATAACTGACATAATGTCGCATCCTGTCATCATCTTGTTGTCTGATGGAAAATCAACAAAAGGTTGGACATCTTCTATCGAGAAACTTAAGGATAACCAATGGTTTAAGATGGCATATAAAATAGTCATTGCCATTGGAGACGATGCTGATTTTGGGGCATTGGCTTGCTTTACTGGGTATAACGAGTCTGTCATGGATGTGCATCGGATAGACCAGTTGCCTGAGATGATCAAGGAATATGGTAGTTGGGTGATTCATTATTTTGAAAAGTATGCTGGAGTTGCTGAAGATACGGAAATTAATCGTGATACTTATGATATTTTTATGCGTCAACATAGGAAGTTACTAATTGGTGGAGATACGATCAACCTTAAAGGTGGAAGAACTTGCGTGGTGAGACAAGAAATTGGCCGAGGTGGAAGGCGTGTTGTTTATGCTGTTGATTGTGAAGGAGAGGAATATGCGCTGTTCTGGTACACCACGAAGCCTTATACAGAATCCGACTTCTGTGCTCATTTGGAAAGAATCATCAACCTTGGCGTACCAGATGCCAATTTTCTTTGGCCTTTGGCAATCACAGAACGGAAGGAAAATGGCGGTTTCGGATATTTGACGCGAATGCGCCCCTCGAATTATTACGCCGTCAGCGAATTTATGCTGTTTCACGCCCAATTTGCCAATGTTAAAGCGCAATTGAATGCTTGTTTGCAAATCACAAAGGCATTCCAGAAACTGCATGAACTTGGCTTATGTTTTTATGATTTTAACGGTTGTATCTTTTATATCAATCCCGATACGGGTGATGTGTTGGTCAACTATGATGAGAACGTTGGCCAAATAAATGATGATATGAATTTATTGGGCAATGCCCACTATATGGCGCCCGAAATTGTGGAGGGTAAGGCGACTCCGAATGAAATGACTGATTATCATACGTTAGCTGTCTGTTTGTTTCTCGTTATCTATGCGAACCGTCCGTTTGAAGGCGAGTGGTATCTGAATTATGATTCATGGGATGTCAAGGAGTTTTTCGGGTTCTCGTCGGTGTTCATCATGGATCCTTCCGATCCAAAGAATCGCCCTGTAAAAGGCATACACAATAATGTCATCAAGCGTTGGCCCATATATCCGTCTTTGCTTGCCAATGCTTTCTGCAAGACCTTCAGCAAGGAAGCCATAAACGACCCGATTCAACGCTTGACAGACAAACAATGGCTCAACATTCTACTTCAGGTACGTTCGATGTTTATAAAATGTCCGAATTGTGGCAAAGGCGTTTTCTTCGACCTTCAACAACCCAATAAACCTTGTGCATTTTGTAATAATCCTTTTCCAGCTTTTAATTCATTGAAGGCTGGCAAGTTCACCATCCCCTTGGTGGCGGGGCAGATTATATATGATTGCCAGGTGGCTGAACAAAGCGATTACAATCTGGTAACAGGTGAAGTGATTGAAAAGGACGGCCAATTAGGCATCCGCAACTTATCACCAAATATATGGACTGTGCAACTTACTGACGGCAGTGTCAAGCAGGTTGTCCCTGGCAAAGGGATGCCAGTGCAAGCGGGATTGAAAATCAAGTTCGGCGATGTTGACGGTTGGCAAGAAATAATATAAGAAAATACATATAATAATTTACTAATACATTCATTATGGCAGAATTACAAATAGGTTCATCAATCCGGTTGAAAAACGGAAAAACATGCACGGTTAAAAAGGAACTTGGCCGAGGTGGCCAGGGTATTGTGTATGTCGTTGACTACGGCGGCAAAGACTATGCTTTGAAATGGTACATCGCTCCAAGTATTATTAACTCGGATGCTTTCTATCGCAATTTGGACAACAATGTGAATGCTGGTGCTCCAGCACCCAACTTCGTGTGGCCTTTAGCCATCACCGAACGTCAAGAAGGAAGTTTTGGTTATGTGATGCATTTGCGTCCCAAAGGTTACGCTGACATGAGCGAGTTCTTGCTGCTTCATGCCCAGTTTGCCAATGTTCAAGCCCAACTGAATGCCTGTCTACAAGTCAGTATGGCATTTCAACGACTCCACATTCGAGGTCTAAGCTATCAAGACATGAACGACGGAAACTTCTTCATTAATCCCCAAACGGGTGATGTGTTGATTTGCGACAACGACAACGTTGCTCCTGATGGCACCAACATGGGAATCCTGGGCAAAGCAGGCTATATGGCTCCCGAGATTGTGGAAGGCCAGACTATGCCGAACAAATACACCGACTATTATTCGTTGGCGGTTTGCCTTTTCCTTCTTATCTATATGAATCGCCCATTTGAGGGACAATGGTATTTGAGTTGTCCTTGTGATAACAATCCGGAAATGGCCAAGAGACTTTTCGGCTTCTCATCAGTATTCATCATGGATCCTACTGACACAAAGAACCGCCCTGTCAGGGGTATTCACAACAATGTCATCAAACGCTGGACACTCTATCCCGCGTTACTTGCCAATGCCTTCTGTAAGACTTTCAGCAAGGAAGCCATTCAAGACCAAACCAAGCGCTTGATGGATCGGCAATGGCACAATATCCTCCTTCAGGTACGTTCAATGTTTGTGAAATGTCCGAATTGTGGCAATAGCATTTTCCTTGACGTCCAACAGCCTAAAAAGCCGTGCGCATACTGCAATAGGCCCTCCCCCGCTTTCAATTCCTTGAAAACCGGACGTTTCACTATCCCCTTGGTGGCGGAACAAACCATTTACGATTGTCAAGTGACTGGCCAGACCGATTACGATCTGAAAGCTGGTGAAGTGATTGCCAGAAGTGGTCAATTGGGTATACGTAACCTTTCTTCATTTCCTTGGACTGTAACATTGCCTGACAACACCTTCAAGGTGGTCAATAGTGGTAGTGGTATGCCTATAAGAGCAGGTTTGAAAATCAAGTTTGGTAATCAAGGTGAAACAGGAGAAATAATATAAAAATAATAAAATAAATTACTAATCAATTAAAAATTAAATCAATATGATACGAATAATCATTGGACTATTAGTCTTCGCAGCGGCAATGTACTTTGCAGTACAGCTTTGGTCTATTCATTGGCTCTTGACGGTAGCCGTTGCTGGCATAGGTGGCTGGCTAGCTGCCAAGATTGCTTTTTAATCAATAGAAGATTTTAGGTAGATATATTTAGCAATAAATTCACTTATGTTTAACAAATTAAATTATTAAAGTTATGCCAAATCCTTATGAAGTTGAGGCTATTCCTCGTAGAGTCATGCCTCTGATTTTTATGGTGGACACCTCCGGGAGCATGGGAGGTTCAAAAATCGCATCCCTTAACACCGCAGTTCGTGAAGCCTTGAACGATGTCGGTGAAATTTCAAAAAACAACGCAGATGCTCAAATCAAAGTCGCCGCACTTGAGTTTTCAAGTGGCGCCAGTTGGATGTACGACCAATTGATAGAGGCAGAATCATTCCAATGGCAGGATCTTACTGCTGCAGGCCTTACCAGTTTTGGTGCTGCTTGTGATGAACTTAATCAAAAATTGTCAAAATCACATGGATGGATGTCTGAACCGACCGGAACCCGTGCTCCTGCCATCATCCTCTTGTCGGATGGAGAACCAACCGATGAGTATGGCCATGCCCTTGAAAAACTTAAAGGCAATCAATGGTTCAAAGTGGCTTGCAAGGTGGCCATAGCCATTGGCGATGATGCCGACAGAAACGTGTTGGCCGATTTTACAGGCAACATTGAATCGGTGATTACGGTGCATGATGTGGAACAGTTGAAGAAAATAATCCATACTGTTAGTGTGACATCTTCGATGGTTAATTCCAAATCATCAAGTGTTGGAACAAATACTTCTAGTAATGGAACACCTGCACCTATCGCTGACCCAACTCAGCAGGTGATAGATGTTGTTCAAAACGATGTCACTACGGATCCTACATTAAATGGTGTTGATTTGGGTAATTCAACAGCCAATTCTGGAACAGACGATTGGGATAATTGGTAATCTTTAGAGACTGTGCCAACTGAAATCAAACACTTCAGTTGGCACATTTTAACAGACGAAGTATGGAACAACAAAATCAGATTATTTTTGCCACAAGTAAGGTGGGAGCAAGCCATCTTCCCAAAGGACTTCCTTGCCAGGATTATTCATTAAAGGTGGATACAGAAGACGTCCGCATGATTGTTGTTTGCGACGGACACGGCAGCAAGACTTACGTCCGCAGCGATGTGGGGTCAAGATTGGCAGCTGAAATAACTAAAGAAGCGGTGCTGGAATTCGTGAAGGAAACACCGTTGGAGTTGTTTGTCGGAAAAAAAGGTGCAGTTACTGCTCGCCCTATTGTTGACGATGGTTTATGGGGCGCTGTGCCCAACAAACCGATAGAAACCATGACAGAGGTGGAATTAATGAACTATCAACAAGACAAAGAGTTTTTCGAGCAGGTAAAGGACGTTCGCGAACAAGATGCTGCGCTTGAGAGCTTGTTCAACAAGATTTATTCGGAATGGCTGAAAGCTATTCAAGAAGACAGCGAAAATCATCCTTTTACCGATGAAGAAAAAGATGCCTTAGGCGGGAAGAACATTGTAAAGGCATACGGAACGACTTTGATGGCTTTTGTGGAAACACCCCATTACTGGTTCTCGTTCCATATCGGCGATGGGCGCATTATCGCCGCCAACCGTCTTTTTGAAATGAAAGAGATTGTGCCTTGGGATTGCAATTGCTTCCAAAACATCACTACTTCTTTATGCAATACAGATCCTGTCAGGCTTTTTCGTTATGCCTTTGACGGTACGGGGGAATTCCCGCCAGTAGTCTTTTGTTGCAGCGATGGCATAGAGGACTCGTTTGGCGACTATACGCTTGCTCCGTACTATCTTCACAACTGGTACGAGGGGCTTCTGAATGAATTTGCCACTAAAGGAGAAGAAGAGACATTGAAAAACATTGACAACTTTTTGCCCGTGTTGAGTGAGAAAGGAAGCAAGGATGATATGAGTCTGGCGGCTATCATGAACCGTGATGCCCTTGCAGATGGCATCAAAGCTGTGGATCTTAGAAAGAAGATTCAGGGACTCGATGGCCAAAAAGAACAATTAAAAAAGCAATTAGAAGAGCTTAGAGCTCATGTGGAAAAGGCCGGAGACCAAAACAAAGGATAATAACTTGATGGATTCATAATTATAATGTTATGCTTGAAGAGGATGACATTTTTGCTTTAGAACCAATTCCCCGCAGAACAATGCCTCTGTTTTTCATGATTGATACTTCTGCTAGCATGGCAGGTGTAAAAATCGCATCAATTAACACTGCTGTACACGAGTTTCTGGAGGATTATCGTGAAGTTTTTAAGCATAAGATGAGACAAATCAAGATTGGCGCACTTGAGTTTTCAAGTGGAGTCAGTTGGATGTACGACAAGTTGATTGAAGCCGAGTCATTTCAATGGCAGGATCTTACCGCCTTAGGTTCGACCAGTTTTGGCGCTGCTTGTGATGCGCTGAACTATAAATTGTCGAAGCCGCATGGCTGGATGAACGAACCGACAGGAATTTGCGCTCCAACTATTATTCTTACAACAGATGGTACACCCACCGATGAAAGGTGTCATGCCTTCGAAAAGCTCAGTGAAAACAATTGGTTCAAAACATCTTGTAAAATAGCTATTGCTATCGGCGAGGGTGCCGATGAAAAATACTTGGGTGAGTTCTTAGGCACTGTTGAATCTGTAATCAGGGTGCACAATGGAAAACAATTGAAAAAAATCATCTATACAGCATGCGCGTTGGCTACCCATGAGGATAATTCGACTCAGCAACTGATGGATTTTGTTCATAACGATCCAACTCTAGTTGGAGTTGAAGTGGGTTTGGAAGAAAGAATGCTAGACGATTGGAATTATGTAGACGATTGGAGTTATGTAGACGATTGGGAATTGTAACATTTTTAAAAAACACTCCTTAGGCAAAACATGTATAACGGAAAGCAATATAGTTTCCACGAGGCGATGCTCTATTTGGTACAAGAGTTCGGCGATGAAATCCTGACAGAATCTCGGTTGGAGGGGTTGATGGCCGACATACTTGGTGGAGAATACACATTCTTTCCTGTCATGCACCGAGCAGTCCAAGCAAGAATTGGACAGAGGATGGTTGAGTTGTCGCGACATTCACCTGATTGTGAACTTGTTTTAGACAGCCTAAAGCACTCTTTCCAGGAAGAGAATTTCTTGAATCCTCAGGCGGCCTCCTACCTGATTGACAGCTATGCCTACGCATTAGGTCTTGTCCCTCAAGTGGAGCAGAATTTGACAGATCATGATTTTGTCCTGGAGGGGGAACCTACTTTTATCAGTGTAGATGAAGGCGAGTTTTGTGGATATAGGAACCAAGAAAACGAGCGATGTGGTTTCGGCATCTTAAAAGAACCGGATGGCTGCTATTATGCAGGAGAGTGGAATCTCGATATGCGTATGGGCATTGGCATCGGCTTAAGTACAACCAGACGAAAATATGCCGGGCAATGGCGCTTTGACAAACAGCAAGGAATAGGCATGGAGTTGCAGGAAGATGGAACGGTCTACTCTGGCCAATGGAAGAATGGCAAGAAAAACGGAATGGGGACACTATTTTTCCCTAATGGTGAAAGCCTATCCATCCTTTTTACAGATGATGAAATTGCAGATACAGTAGGTATTTGGCATCTTCAGGACAAGTCTTTTGTCCAAGGCAAAATGACAATCAATGGCCCAACAGGTCTGTGTTTCCATACATTAATTGATGGAACAATAATAGAAGAATATTGGAATAACGGAAAACCAATTAATTAAAGAATCAATACAATGGACAACATCTTTAGGTACACTGACGGACAAGTTAGTAACGAAAACCATCCTTCTGACACAAGTAATCAATGCGGAAACGCGGATTCCAGTTATGATCAAGAAGTAATGACTCAACAACAAGAGGGCAATACACCTCGGCCATTGGATGTGGAATTTATAGCAAAATATCTTGGTCAAGTTGTCGAGCAAACCATTTCTAAACTAGTTCTAATTCCTCAAGCAAAGAAAGGGAACGGCAGTTTTGAACAAGAAACTATCACGTATTTGAAGCAATTACTAAACGGGATAACCGTTACGGATAGATATACTAATCAAAAGGAATACGTTACCCCTAAAATATTGAGGAATCAGGATATCACAACAAAAAATCTTAATTCCATCACCCAAGAGCTTCAAGCACTACGACAATTGGTTGAAGGTCAAGTTAAAATAATAGAAGAACAGGCCGCGATTATAAAGAATCAGCATGAAAATATTATCCGATATGAAAATGATGTGATATATAAGACTCAAAAAGATCTTATAATGGAATTGATCGGTATAGCGGATCAATTAAGATACACATTAAATGATTTCGCCCAACAAAATGATTTCGTCTCATTATACAAGACTATTGGAGATTTGGCAAAATGGGTGGATGGGAGTCTGCAAACCGTTGCCGTAAGGAAATGTGTTAGCGCAGATTCAAAAGAATTAGACAGAAAGAGGCAAGAAATAGTGGAAATCCGGGAAACTGATAATCCAGACGAGGACGGCAAAATAGAATCACTATTACCAGGTTATATTTGGTCTGTTCCGATGGTGGGAAGTATGGAAATGCATAGTGAATGTGATCGCCCCAAGTCATACGAATTCATGATTCGTCCAGAACAAGTGCTTTGTCTTAAATATGTTAAGGTTGAGGCAGATTCATCGAATGGGGGTGAAATCGAATTATCTAAAAATGCAGAAACCACCGAACGAATCATTGATGAAGAAAATGCGCCCAAAAAGAGAAACGATTCTATTTGGCGAAGGACAAACAAATAAGACATAATGGACTATGGCAAAAGAAGTGTTTGGAATAGATTTGGGAACCACTAATTCCTGCATTGCAGAGATAAGCCTTTTAGACAAACTACCTATTGTCATCAAGAATTCAGAAGATTTGCAGACAACCCCTTCTGTTGTTTACTTTGACAATTATGGTACACCCATTGTTGGTGGTGAAGCAAAACGATGTATGGCTCAAGATTCCTCTCGTGCCGTGGCATTCATTAAAAGAGAAATGTCGAATCCATCATATAAAAGGTTAATTGGAAACGAACTAATATCTCCCGTTAAAATTTCTGCTATGATTTTGAAAAAAATCGTTGATGATGCCAATTTAAGCAGAGAATACAGAGGGAAATCAAAAATCAATGATGTTGTCATCACCGTTCCTGCTTATTTTGGAAACAACGAACGCGAACTTACCAAGCAAGCAGGTGAGGTGGCTGGCTTGAATGTGCTTGCCTTGCTCAATGAGCCGACAGCTGCTGCGTTAAGCTACGGAAAAAAACATCTTGAAGGCAAGTGTTTTATGGTGTATGATTTGGGCGGGGGTACTTTTGACGTAAGCATTCTTCGAATGCAAAACGGTAATATTGAAACGCTGTCGACCGACGGAGACCATCATTTGGGAGGATTGGATTGGGATATTGAATTAGTTAACTATGTTTTGAGTCAGTGTTGTGGAACAAGTGATAGGTATGAAGACATTAAAAACACAAGGGACGGTGGAGCCTTGATTCTTGCTGCTGAACAATGCAAAAAAAAACTGTCATACAACGAAGAGTCTCCTATGCGCTTTCGTTATAAGAATAGAATGTACACAAAGCCAATCAGAAGGAGTGTCTTTGAGGAACTCACCTCTGAATTGCTGCAACGCACAATAGATGTTGTGCGACATGCTATGGACATATCAACGGATAAATATGTATCGATAGATGAAATAATACTCGTGGGTGGGTCTTCTTACATGCCAATGGTTAAGGAAAGGCTGTTTAAAGAATTTCCAAGGATTCCTATCCGTTTAGATCAGTTTGAACCGGATCTAGCCGTTGCCAAAGGCGCTGCTATACATGCGTATAATGTAGCGAATTTCATGAGTGCTCCTGCTGGTGAAGTAAGGATCGGGAAAGACTTGGCAAGTCGGTCCTATGGTGTTGGAGTTACATTAAGAGGTACGGACGATGAAAGAATTCAAAATCTAATCCTAAGAACAGATCCTATGATTTTTTCTGGGAATTCCACAACTTTTACCAAATATGAAGGACAAGAAGAGGTGCTTATTCCTATTTATGAACATACTGAGATTGAAAATTTTATTGCTCAAGACAAAGGGAAACTGATAGCTTCCAAAAAGATTACTTGGGGATATCCTGTGCCAAAAGATACTGATATATATTACACTATCAATCGCGGTGGAGACGGTATTGTCCATATCGAAGTTGAGTGTCAAGGCAAGAAGATATACTTTGACATAAAACCAGATCAAGCGTTAAGCGATGATGAAAAGCGCCGCTTGAAGCGGGAGATTGACGGTATGCAATTTTAGGGTTTCATGGGTAACTAAGTTTAAGAAATAAATAAACTAAGATAATATGGATTTTATTTCAGCAGTAAAGACCGTCAAGGAAAAGGCGAGAGTGACAAAAGCATTTTATGGCATGCTTTGCGACCACGGCGCATTCGATGAAGAAGAGCGTTGGGCGAAAGGCATCGTCAAACAAATCTGTGAGAGTGGCTTTGCCTGCCGACTTTCCACTCTTTCTGCCTCCAACGGGCAATGGGAGACGGAAGTCAGCGACATGATGTACAAACTCACGAGCCAATTCGGTTACCGTGAAGATGCCGTTTCGGACATCTTCCACAAGTTGTGTTTAGGGCTGGGCCTGGTTGGCGCGAAGTATGACTGGGTAAGAGCGTTTCACGTTGGCTCTCCACAGGCTGTGTCGCGTTCCTCAGTGTCTGGGTTCAGTCCACAGGCTGCCGAATCAAAGGCCAGTGGCAGCGCCAATGGCCACGACTACGTTGACCTTGGCCTTCCGAGCGGCACGTTGTGGGCCACCTGCAACTTGGGTGCCAGCAAGCCCGAAGACTTTGGCAATTACTACGCTTGGGGCGAGACTGACACGAAGACTAATTATAATAACCCTAAGGATTACAAGTACTTCAACGTTAACTATAACAATTATGTGACGCTGACGAAGTACTGCAACAGGTCAGACTGTGGTTATAATGACTTTGTCGACAACTTGACGGACTTGCAGTCAGTGGACGATGCTGCTACAGCCAACTGGGGTAGTGGTTGGCGGACACCTACCAAGGCGCAGTATGATGAGTTATTGGCGAACACCTCCGAAAAGTGGATGACATGCAATGGAGTTAAAGGGAGTCTTTTCACCGCGAAGAACGGCCAGTCGATTTTTCTACCTGCCAGTGGTGTCTGGGGCAGTGAACTTGACCATATCGGCATCTATGCCTACTACTGGTCACGGTCTCTATTTGTGGACAGACCTTATGACGCATGGTACCTCATAATTCCTAATGGCAGTATGTTCTATGGCAGCACCAGGAATTGTGGTTTTTCTGTGCGGCCTATCTATGAGAAATACAAATAAAAACAATAACTATTAGAACTATGGATCTTGTTTCAGCAGTAAAGACCGTCAAAGAAAAGGCGGGAGTGACAAAAGCATTTTATGGCATGCTTTGCGACTATGGTGCATTTGATGAAGAAGAGCGCTGGGCGAAAGGCATTGTCAAGCAAATCTGTGACAATGGTTATGTGGAAAAGCTATCGCAATCTCCCTCAACTACGGAGATTGCCGACATGATTTACAAGATGACCAGCCAATATGGCTATGACAGGAACAATGTCTCCTACATATTCCACAAACTGGCGTTGGGACTAAGTGTGGTGAAACCTTCTTTCGATTGGGATAAGGAATTCAAACCATCCTCATCGAAGCCGTCTGCATCAAGAACTCCGTTATCAAAGCCTTCTTCATCAGACCCTTCGTCCAATACTTCCAAGAGTAACTTCTGCCCACAATGCGGCGCACCATATTATAAAACCTATTCCACCTATTGTGCAATGTGCGGGACAAAGAGGTGAGGATTTTGGAAACACTAAACAAATAAAAGAATACAAAATGAAATGTCGAGAATGTAAAAAAGATGTACCCCAAGGGAGCGGGTATTGCCCGTATTGCGGAACTCCGTTGAATCCACACACAAATCCACAATCTTATCCGCGAGCCAACACGCAGACCTATCCGTTGAAAGTCCGAAACGCATTGGGTGTTCCTGTCTTGACTTTTAATGTCAACGGTGTTGATTTCAATATGGTGAAAGTGGAAAAAGGTTCTTTCTACAGAGGGTCGTCTTTGGAATTGATTCAAGACTACATCAAGAGAGGTCAGGATTGGAAACAAATATTTCCTTTGGTGACATTGAACACTTTTTTCATTGGCGAAACGCCGGTTACCCAAGCCCTTTGGGAAGCAGTGATGTACGAGAAAGATGACCATATTGCTTATTGGGACCAAGATAAAGGGATATTTAACCCGAGCCGTTACAAGGGTAAAGAATTGCCGGTGGATTTGAGCGTGATTAATTTTGCTACCGTTATAGAGTTCGCACGGAAATTCATCAAGAAACTGAATGAAATAACAGGTTGGGGTTTTGATTTTCCCACAAATGACCAATGGGAATTTGCCGCTCGAGGAGGCAATATGAGTAAAGGATACAAATATGCAGGTAGCAATAATATTGACGAAGTGGCATGGTATTGTGAAAATAGCGTCGCTGTTCATCAATTGTTGAACCCAGTTTTTAAAAAAGATCCACAACCGCATCCTGTTAAAACCAAACTTCCTAATGAGTTGGGAATTTATGATATGAGCGGAAATGCAGATGAACTGTGTTATTTGAATCCTAGCAATTTGGAAGATTATTATATGCAATTACGAGGTGGAAGTTGTGGTTCTTTTAGCAATATGTGTGAAATAATAAGCATAGTTAATAAGACTGGAAGGGAAAGTGAGTTTTATGGCTTTCGCCTTGTGTTGAACAAGCCTGCCAAAATAGAGAAAATAATAACGAAAGAAAAATAAAAAACTGGTTTTTATATGAAGTGCCCTAATTGTAACGAAACTAACCACGAGCGTGGTGCCAAGTTCTGCCATTTATGCGGAGCTAAATTGCAAGCCGACTTTATCAAAACTTTGAAATGCCCGACCTGTGGCGCCTCACAACCTGCCGGTGCGAGGTTCTGCAACAATTGCGGGGCAAATATAAATGATAAATCTGGTGTAGTAAAGGAAAACAGTTTGCTGTATTGTGAAGAGGGAACTGTTTACTTAAAAGATCCGAATTATTCGGGGCATATTGATATTCCCACTGTGTTGGACGGACAATTGGTAAAAATGATCAGATTTGAAACTGGTAAGTTGAGATCTGTTTCAATACCTGAATCAGTAGTGTGTATTGATAATTGTGGTTTTGCGATGTGTAGATTTTTAGTGGATATTTGTATACCAAACAATGTGGTTAAAATTGGCGAAAATGCTTTTGCCTGGTGTTCTAGTTTAGGTAAGATCGAGCTTCCCGATAAACTATCTGTAATCGCCAATGGTATGTTCGCTGATTGTAAACGACTAACAACCATATCTATTCCTGATAGTGTAATACATATAGGTTCAGCGGCATTTCAATCTTGTGAAAAACTAGCGACCCTTGTTCTGCCTGATTCCATAACTACATTGGGCGAATCTGCGTTTTTGGATTGTGGGAATCTTACTCTATCTTTTTTACCTAAATCACTTCTTTCAATAGGTCGTCTTTGTTTTGGAAATACTGGTTTAACATCCGTTGTTATCCCGAATTCTGTGAGAAGCATTGACACATCGGCTTTTTACGGTTGTAAAAAACTCACATCAATCGTAATTCCTAATTCAGTCCAAAGCATTGGTGAAGGGATTCTCGCGAATTGCACAAACCTAAGGAGCGTTACTATAGGGCGAAGAAATTATGAACGTGTAAAAAAGGATATACCAGAAAGTGCATATGTGAGTTTTATTGATTAACAAAGAGATGAGAAGAATTGTCCTTAATCGTAATGACTTGGAATTATGAAATGCCCCAATTGTAACGAGACCGACCACGAGACCAGCGCCAAGTTCTGCCATAGGTGCGGAGCAAAGCTAACAAACAGTGGCAAAACAATCAATGAGGTTAAAACATTCAAAGACAGCCTTCAACCAGTACGGACTTACTATGCCAATGGAGTGCCCTTCAATATGGTTTTGGTAGAAGGCGGTTCTTTTTGGATGGGAGCTCAAGATGAAAATCCCGGTAATCCAAATTATGTTTCAATGCCAATTCGTTTTGAAAAGCCTGTGCATAGAGTCACTTTGGATTCCTTCTATATTGGGGACACAGTTGTGACCCAATCTCTTTGGAAGGCTGTGATGGGAACAGATATATTTACCCAAGGAAAGAATCGTAGTTTTTTATTTGGTGTAGGTAATAATTATCCAATGTACTATTTAAGTTGGGACGACTGTCAAGTTTTTATATCCAAATTGAGACAAATGACTGGCATTGAATTTAGATTGCTGACGGAGGCAGAGTGGGAGTTTGCAGCAAGAGGAGGTAATAAGAGTAGGGGATATTTATATGCGGGGAGTAATAATGTTGATGATGTTGCATGGTATATACACGATGCTGCATGGTATGTTCAACATCAAACAAGTCCTATGTATCATACGTATCATGAGGTGAAAAGAAAGATGCCTAACGAACTCGGACTATATGATATGAGTGGCAATGTAAGTGAATGGTGTTTTGATTGGTATGGAGATTATGGTTATGAATCACAGGTTAATCCTGTTGGGGGACACAATAATTCACAAAGGGTACGCCAATTAGATGGATCGTATTGCCGTGAGAAAGTCTTGCGTGGATCGCCGATTAGTCAGCATTGGTGTACTGTTTTTTGGAGAGATTGCAATACCCCTGATGTGCGTGGTGGCTCTTATGGATTACGCTTGGCTCTCTCGTGTAAATGAACCATACTTCGTAGTTTATTTAAATAAAATTTAATAAAAAATGAAATGTTCAGAATGTAAAACAGAGCTTCCGGAAGGTTCACGTTTTTGCCCCTATTGTGGAACCCCGTTGACGGGAATAAAGCACGGGATTCCAGCCAATAGTTCTTCCCAACCAGGAGTCCAGCAAACAACTAAGTCTGGTTTCAAGCGCCCGTCAGGCAATCCTGTGTTGACTTTTCAGAACAAGTCAACAGGGGTGTCGTTTAAGATGATTAGGGTTGATGGTGGAACATTTTATTTCGGAGTGACCCCTAAAGAGGCCCAAATAATGATGAGCGAAGGTGTGGATTGGCGTAAAAAGTATCCGCTGGTAACATTAAAAACGTATTATATTGGCGAAACAGCTGTTACTCAGGCACTTTGGAAAGCCATTATGAACCAATCGCCCGTCACGCAAGCTTATTGGCAGTCCTCATTGGGTGATACTAATAATCCTAGCAAATTCAAAGGCGACGACTTGCCAGTAGAGAATGTGAGTTGGAACAATTGTCAGGAGTTTGTCAAAAAGTTGAATGAAACTTTAGGATATAGGTTTCGTTTGCCCACTGAGGCTGAATGGGAGTTTGCTTCCAAAGGTGGAAATCTCAGTAAAGGATATGAGTTTTCTGGGAGCAACGACCTTGATGCAGTTGCGTGGACTCTCTCACAGACTAGACCTAAAGAAACCACGCATCCCGTAAAAACAAAACTGCCTAACGAATTGGGATTGTACGATATGACTGGCAATGTGTGGGAATGGTGTGAAGATGAATTTGATGAGGAATCCATAAGAACGTATGGTGACCATAGGGGCAATGAAACAAATCCGGAACATTATTCTAATGGGCATAAAATATTAAGAGGTTTCTCGGCATTCTATTTTTATGATAATATTATAAAAGAGTATCCATCGTATAGAAATTATCAAATGCCTAATAAACGGAATCCGTCACTTTATGATAATGGAGCAACATCAGGTGATTCTTACGATGCCTTTGGTTTCCGTCTTGCTTTGTCATTGGAATAAATATAACATAGTATGCTATGAAATGTCCAAATTGCAATGAAGTTGACCACATGGGTGGTGCCAAATATTGCCATATATGCGGGAGCAATCTGATGTCTAATATTTCTAATGATGCCAATATGCTTTATCCCGCTCGCAAGAATGGTAAATGGGGCTATATTAACAAAAAAGGGAACTGGGTTGTTTCTCCTCAATTTGAAAATGCCCAAAATTTTCATGATGGTTTAGCTGGTGTGTCGTTTGAAGGTAAGTATGGATATATCGATACGACAGGAACATTGAAGATACCTACATTATATGATGAAGTCCATGAGTTTTCGGAGGGAATGGCGTGTGTGAAAACAAATGGACGGTTTGGCTTTATTAATTCTTCGGGAACAATTTGTATAGCTCCGACGCTTCAGATGGGTAATTTCCACTATAGTTTTCAAGAAGGTCTTGTGGGTGTTAGAGTGAATGAAAAATGGGGATTTATGGATAAGTATGGACGTTTTGTCATCTCACCTCAGTTCATTAATGCTCGTTCGTTTTCTGAAGGATTTGCAAATGTTTTGCAAGTAGGAGGGGTGGATGGCTATATTGATAAAACGGGATTCGTCCGAATAAAGAGTCCTTCTTCTACCTTTGCCTATAATGATGATTATTCGGAAAGTCTAGCCCCTTTCAGTTATGCGGGTCATAATTATCAGGTTAAGATGGGTTTTATTGACAACAAAGGAAATGTTGCAATTAACCCCCAATTTGAATCTGCAATAAGTTTCAAGGATGGATTAGCACGAGTGCAGACATGTGGGAAATACGGATTTATTGACAAAACAGGAGCACAGGTGATTAAACCTCAATTTATTGTTACGGATTCCTTTTATGAGGGTTTGGCTGTATTTGCGATTGTTAACAGTGGCTATAAACATGGTTTTATCAACAGAAAAGGGGAGATAGTCATAAAACCCATTTATAACGATGCATGGAGATTTCGTTATGGGTTGGCTAGGATTAGGATAGATGATAAAATGGGTTATATTGACAAACTTGGAAATTTGGTGTACTTAGAATAGTCTGATTAAAGACTATAAAAATAAAAGTTCAGATTCAAAAAACAAAGAAAAGGAACCATAAAATCACATAAAAATGAAGTGTACAGAATGTAACAGAGACCTACCGGAAGGTTCTCATTTTTGTCCCTATTGCGGAATCCCATTGACGGGAATGAGACAACAGATTCCAAATAGTTCTTCCCAACCAAGTGGACAACAAACAACAAGGATTGGTTACAAGCGCCCGTCAGGCAAACCTGTGTTGACTTTTCAGAACAAGTCAACAGGGGTGTCGTTTAAGATGATTAGGGTTGACGGAGGAACTTTCTATAAAGGGTTATCGTTAAAAAAAACCAAGAGATGATGAACAGAGGCACGGTTTGGACACATTTACCTCCGCCATTAACACTGGATACGTATTACATAGGTGAAACAGTAGTCACACAGAGGTTATGGAAAACCATAATGAGCCAATCAACCATTACACAGGCCTATTGGAAATTGTCACTGGGAGATATAATTAACCCGAGTAAATTCAAGGGCGACAATCTGCCCGTAGAACGTGTGAATTGGAATGATTGTCAAGATTTTATACAAAAATTGAATAAATCATTGGGATTTGAATTCCGTCTGCCAACCGATGATGAATGGGAATTTGCGGCGCGAGGTGGAAATTTAAGTAGATGTTATGAGCATGCTGGCAGCAACACATTTGATGATATAGGCTGGTATGATTCAACCACAAAAGAAGTAAAAACCAAGCGACCCAATGAATTGGGTATCTATGATATGAGCGGCAATGTTTTGGAATGGTGTCAGGATGGATACTATATGGACTCTAATGACGCATTGCTTGGTTATGTTTTGCAGGACAGTTGTAGAACTCAAGGCGGAGCCTATATTTTTGATGCTGGTTGGCTACGTTCTGCTCTCTCATCAACTCCAGAAAACGAACAGTATCATATTGCTAGAGGTTTTTATAATCCTCAACATTATAATGTGCTGTATCGTGAAGTGTTGCATAATACTATAAGGCATTCTATGGGTCATAATTTGGTTGGACCTGTTGGTGTTGGCTTCCGTCTTGCATTGTCATTGGAATAAAACATTATATGCCATGAAGTGCCCAAACTGTAACGAAACCGACCACCCTAATGATGCCAAGTTCTGTCATATTTGTGGTTATAAGTTTGGTGATGAGGTGTTGAATACAAATACCATCCCTGAGTCTATAGCCCCTGTCACACTACACCGTCGATGGTCCCTTATAGATTCTGAAGGACATACCGTCAAAGAACTTCCATATTGTACTTCAGACGGAGATAGGGTTAATTCTTTCCATGAAGGTTATGCAGTGATACGTCATCAAGCCAAATATGGGTACATTGACAAGGAAGGTAATATGATCGTTCCGACAGTCTATAATAGTGGATCAGATTTCTCGGAACAAAGAGCGGCTGTGTATAACGGGTCTTTATGGGGTTATTTGAACACCTTTGGTGAGGTGGTAGTTCCCTTTGAATATAATCATGTAAGAGCCTTTTCCGAAGGGTTGGCAGCTGTTGAGAAGAACGATAAATGGGGATATATAGACGACGCGGGGAGAACAGTCATTCCATTTATTTTTAAAGATGCGCTATCTTTTTCTCAAGGATTAGCCCCCGTATGCTTCGAAGACGGATACGGATATATTGACAAAACAGGTCGAGTTGCCATACCTGCGAGAAACGAGGGAATCGGTATAGGAAGATTCTTGCAAAAGCAGATTCGTTCCATTACCAGAAAACCCACTCTCCTCAATACTGCGGGCAAACCAGTAACAAGACTTCCCTTTCGCAATGCATGGCCATTCTCAGAAGGAATTGCTGTCGTTATATATGAAGGAGATAATTCTTGTAGATATAAGTTTATAGATAAACGAGGAGATTTCATTCAAATTAATTATGGCGACAACTCTTTTGGGTGGGCTGGTGATTTTTCGGAAGGAATAGTTGCTGTATCTCCAAACAAGTATGTTCATAGGTATGAGATACTCAAAAAAATTGAGGATCTTGGTTATATTGATATTACAGGTAAAAACATCCACGGATTCCATTTAAACACGGCATATCCCTTCAAAGAGGGAATGGCTCGGGTTGGTTTTACAGAAGATGGGGTTGAGCATACTGGCTTCATCGATAAAAACGGAACACTCGTTATTGATTATAAAGAAAACGAGTTTGGAGTATTCTACAATTTTTCATGTGGTTTGACACCTGTTTGGAAGCGAGAAGGGTATGGATTAAGTTACGGTTATATAAACAAGAGTGGGAATGTGGTAATTCCCTTCAAATTTGACGATGCATTTGAGTTCGGCAAATAAAAATCATTAAATAATGAAATGTCCTAAATGTAACGAGACCGACCATCCTAATGGTGCCAAGTTCTGCCATGTATGCGGAGCGAAATTGCGGCCCTCTATTCCTGCCGTAGAAGGCCCAAGTACACTCTCTGGTGTAATTATTGTGTTAGTTTCAATAGTAATCATGGTATGTGTTTGTTTGCTAATAAGACATTCATCATTTCACACGTATGATCTTATCGATACTGCTTCCGAAGAAGCCTGGCAAAATCGCCGGTTAGACCCTCACAAATATGATTATATTTTAAACGGCGAACCTGAGCCTGAACCAGTGACAGGAACCTTGATTGTTGATTCTTCTCCCCAAGGTGCTACCGTATATCTTGACGGAAAGAAGACCGGACTCAAAACACCTGCCACAATTAATGAAATCACAGAAGGGAAACATACAGTTTCAGTAAAATTAAAAAAAACTCGAATTAACAACACTTGGTTTCAAATGGGAGAAAAATCATATCCTATTCTTTTTACTATGGACAAAGATAGTATATCAATTGTTAGGTATGAGGACAATATGGCCGGCTCTAAGAAAGAAATAGTTGTTATTAAGTCTAAAAGAAAGTAAAACACCTTGTATTGAATTACCAAGCCTTATGTGTACACTTGACATCATATCTTTTTTCCAATACAACGACATCGCCAGATGGGCGATGTGGGTTGTCCTCGCACTGCTGGCCCTGTACATTGTACGGATCCTTTTGCGACATTTTATCCCCGTGCTGAACAAGGTGTTCTACATTATTATCAACGCAGTGTGTTACCCGCTCGGCATCCTGAACTGGTTACAACGCTTTCTTTCGAAACCATGGTACGCACTATACAAAAACCACCATGGAGGCGACGGCTTCAACAAGTTCATGCGCGGTTTTTGGTTTCTACTCAAGATACCGCTTTACATTGCAGTGACCCCTCTACGCTTGGCGAATGCTGCATGCTACAACATTGTCTTGCACGTCAGTTTTGAATTCTTCAACTACCTGGTGGAAATCTGCGACCCCGCGTCTTCAAAAGAGGGAGGCAAAAACTTCCCCTTGTGGGTGATTTGGCTCCCCATACGAGTGGTGAAATATTCATGGCACTTCTTGCTTGTGGTCATAGAGAGTGTTGTTTGGACAGTGGTTGACACCTTTGTGCCTGCATTGACACTTTATCACGGCACGACAAAAGAAGCATGTGAAAACATCACGCAAAGTCCAGGCAGAATTTATTCGGGCGACAGCCGTATGGGAAACTGGTGGGTAGGCGGAGGTAATTTTGCCGGCGACGGCATCTATTTCGCACCGGCAAGGTCAACCGCGGAACATTATGCTTATGGATATATGATTGTGTGCAGGGTATCGCTTGGCCGAGTGTTGGATTTGGGGATGGCACCGAAACATGTGTTCTACCATTGCGGTCATTCCAATGCGCACGAAGTGACTCGCTGGGGATTGGACAACAAATACACCACGGGAGAGTGGTGGCGAGGAGACACTAATTGGTGGGAGTACTGTATGTACGACTGGCAGAACTGCTACAACTACGTCTGGCGCATCAGGCCTTTGTATGTGGAGAATATCGATAAGAAACGTGTTCATCGAATACCCGGGGGCATGGTCCATTGGCTTTTCAGAAAGTTTGTTGTATAAAATATAAAGATAAAAGTAATTCTTGCCAAAAGTATTTTGCATTATTTGGATTAATTAAATAATCACGAGAGACATGAGTAATTATAAAAACAACAAGAAGGCAATACCCAGAAACTCTAACAGATCGATCAAATTGTTCCAATGGCTATTGTTTACCATTTTGTTGGTGGTTGTTGTACTTATCAGCATCGCGGAGTGCAAAACAGATAATGGCTTGTGGTGGGGGATAGCCACTTTGTATTGTGTTAATGGTTCAATTTTGTTTTGGTCCGTGAAAACAATTGTCGAAGCAAGTCGTGGAGATTATGCCAACAAGGACAAGATATTTCGTGTGTATTATGAATGGATACATTTTCCTGTTGAAATCATATTCGCTTTGGTAGGGCATGTTGTGTTATGTAAATTCCATGTGACCTGGGTCTTATTGTTGAATTTACTCACTGGAACATGGCCTATCGTCGGTGCCTATTGTTTGGAAGAATTTATCTTTGGCTATTCGGACGTGCCAAAAAAACAATCATAAGAATTTGCCACCTGTCGAAAATAAATCCGAATAAATACAACTAACCAAAAAAGTCAAATATGAAAAACCAAATCATCCCCATCGCCGCTGCGCTGACAATGATCCTTGCATTGGGCGGATGTAACTTCAGCCTCAACAAAAACAACAATGATAACGAGGAATCCACTTCGCTCAATTGGAACTTGGAACAGTTCTTGATGCCACCCTACCCTGTGGAAACCGCGACTGGCAACACCCTGCCCAACACACCCGCCGACATCCGAGATCTCGTTTCGGATTTCGACATCGACATCCGCAATTCCGCCTACCTCATCCTTCGAAACACCAAAAACGATAAATCTTATGCACAGGTTTCCGGCAAGCAAAGCGAGTACTATTTCTTCATGGTCGGTATGGTGTACTCCATCTATAACGACCCAGGGGTGGCAAACGCCATGGCCACCGACTACAACGACTGCATTCGTTCCATTGGGGTCGAAAGACTCAACAAAGGCGAAGGAATGCAATGCAGCAAAATGTGGGGGCGCACTTGGAAGAACCGTGTATTCGACCGCCTGTTTGCAAGCCCAGCATTACAGAACAGCCTCTATGGATGGCTTAAGCCCGAATTGTCTCGCATGGTCAACAGTTTCGACAACAGCAGACGAACCTACATGAGCAATGCCATCAACCACATGATTACCTATACGGACAACTACAACCACCAAGCCGAGAAAAACTTCTTTCGCGAATGCCAGAACAGCAAGTACGGTGAGAAACTTTTCGTCCTTCCGTACCGCATCGTCAACATGACCCCGATGGAGAATGAAGGAGTGAGCAATCCCTATCGCTACTTTGAGACTTGGGTTTACCGCCGCGTGGAAGAGGGCACGATGACTGCCAGCCAAATTAACGAGTGGCTGAGAAGGATAAAGACGGACATGGGATTGTGAATACTGCTGCAACGCGCAGGCCACTGCCCTGGCGGCCATTTCCGCGACATCCCGTTCGACAATGCCGCCGTCGGGTACGTGTCGATACGCCCGAACAAGATCTCCGTCATTCTGGACAACAAACAATGTTAAAACATAAACCCGAATAGTAATTATGAACACCCACCCCGGTTTCGCCATCCTCATCACCCACGGCACCGACACCCTCGCCTGGACGCACGCCGCCGTGCGCTATGCCGTGAAGCACAACAAGGTTAACATCGCCATCACCGGCAGCCAAATCCCCATGCCCGACGGCGTGGGCGACTTCTCCGACGCCTACGCCAACATCGGCAACAGCATCCGGTTCCTCACCCAATTCAAGCCGCCGCACATCTTCACCGTCTTCAACAACGGCCAGAACGCTTTCTCCGACTCGCTCTACAAAATCAACCGCTGGGACAACCAGGCGTTCGAGGGCGACCTCATCGGCACCATGCAGTGGGACGAGGTGAAGTTCCACGACGACGAGGTGGTGGAAACACTGGAGACACCCGAATCCCTGGACACCCTCTATGTGGTGACCACCGGCGGCACCATCGAATCCACCTTCAACGGGGAGGGTGTGCTCTCGCCCCAGCAGAACCGGCTCTCCGAATTCATCAAGTCGAAGTTCGACAACCCCGACACCCGCATCATCTATGTGCCCGCCTGCACCATCGACTCGTCCGACCTCACCTTCGAGAAGATGCGGGCGGTCATTAACAAAGTGAAAGAGTGCTTCGACAATATGTCCCTGTCCGATGCCGAAGTGGATCTGGACTTCGACGAGAACGTCCGCATCCTCTACACCGATCCGTTCAAGACGGAGGCGCAGTATCGCAAGGAGATGGAAGGAGCCTCGGCGGTCATCCTCGCCGGCTACGGTGGCGGCAACATCAACATCGACGACGGTTCGGGATTCTCGCCGCTACAACTGATCCGGGAGAAAAGCAAGGAGATGCCCATCTTGCTCACCTCGCAAGTGGCCCTCGGCCCCGCCGACTTCATCTACGAGAACGCCTGGGAGGCCGTCAAAGCGGGCGCCATCTCCGGCGTGGACCTCTCCATCCCCGAGATCCAGATCCGCCTCGCCTACCTGATGGGCCACCGCCGGCAGATTGAATCCTACTGTCAAACGCACGGCAAAACCTTCATGGAAGTGGTGGAATGGCTGTTCTTGTCGGGCATGAAGTTCCGCACCCACCGCAGCAGAAGGAAGTACGAGGAGTTAAGGGGTGTTGCCTTCGACAAGAGGGATTTGCTGATTGACTACACGATGGAGGAGAGTCTTCACGTCTTCCAAGAGTTTACAGAAACACCTGCGGACAACGAGATGGATGTTGAGAAAATCCTTGAACTCGCAACAGAGTATTATGACAACGGTCACAAAGAGAAAGGTTTTGCCTTGTATAAGAAAGCAGCCGAATTGGGCTCTGCTCAAGCCCAGCACTTTGTTGCGAATTGCTATCGATTCGGATTGGCGACAACAAAAGATGAAAATGAGGCTGTCCATTGGTACCGAAAGGCGGCTGACCAAGATTATCTCCAGTCAATCTACGCTCTTGCAGAATTTCACATGTGGGGAAGTTACGGCGTGGAAAAAAGCACTGAGAAGGCCGTGCAACTATGGCATAAAGCGGCCGAGACGGGAGACGTAATAGCACAGCACAGTCTCGGCAACCTGTATCTTGAGGGACTTTATGTCGAACAAAACCGCGAAGAAGCCATCAAATGGTATCGAAAGGCGGCACAACAGGGATACAAACCCTCAAGGAAAAAACTGCTTGCCCTTGGAGTTGAGGAGGATATTTAATAACATACCAGATTCGATCATTACTTCCAAGGAAAAGACCTGCCCCAGCAAAAACTTCCCCATGCATGATCTGCTCGAAAGAATAAAAGTCCAGAAGAAACGCTTCATCCGACTTTACGGCAACCCCGAAGAGGTGGATTTCAGTTTTTTGCTAAAGTATCTAGAGAAATAATTATGTATCTTTGCTGCGTCATATTTTCGGATTTTGTTTAACGGGCCTCGCAGGGTCTGGAAGTGTGACGCGAAAAGGTTAAAAACAGAGGTCCACGTTATTTCAAAACAAACTGTAATGTTATGAGAAAAATTTACGTTTTACTTGCGATTTTCGCAACTTTGATTCTTGCACTCGCGTGCAATTCGAACCAACCCAGCAAAGAACAGCTGGTGGGAACATGGGTGCATCCCATTCAAGCTGGAGCCATCAGCATCAACGACAGTAAAGAGGTCACCCCCGTTTACAACAATGAGATTTTCACATTCAACGAAGACGGAACTTTTGTTTTTGGCGAATATGGTGATTCTCCAATATATGAGGTTTCGGGAAGATGGGAAGTGTCCACTGACAAAAAAAACATAGTGTTTTCTTATGAAGATGGGGAAACCAGCAGCATTGATATAAGAGAGTTCGATGGCACCTCCTTTATTACAACCTCAAGGGAAGGCAACGATTTTAAGTTTACCAAGAAATAAACGGAATTTTCCCTACCAATCAATGATGTCTACAAATGGAAAAACTTGAACTCGTCTTGAAACGCGTAGCTGCCAGGGACCACTACACAATTGGAAAACTTTACATTAACGGAACACCTTTCTGCGACACGCTGGAGGACACCGATCGGGAGTTAGACCAAACGATGCCCTTGGAAGAACTGTTAGCTAAAAAAGTACCCGGGAAAACGGCCATCCCAACGGGGACCTATCGAATCACAATGAATTGTAAGAGCCCGAAGTTCTCCAAAATCGATTACTACAAGGACTTTTGTGACGGCTATATACCAAGGCTGCTTGGCATACCGGGCTTTGAGGGAGTGCTGATACATCGCGGCAACACAGAGGGCAATACAGAAGGTTGTCTTCTGGTGGGCGACAACACGAGCAAAGGCGGCCTCTCACACTCCAAGGACCGCTGGGAACAGCTTATGCGCCTGCACCTCCTGCCCGCCAAAGAGAAAGGAATTCCCATCACGATTGAGATTAAGAGGGTGAAAGAGATGCAAGTTTAAGAGTATAAACCTCTTTGTTAAAGCGCTCCCATGCGCGCATATCTGAGTATTCGTGCGCGTAAACTTATACGAACCAATCATAAATACTTTAACCGTTTATCCATTATGGTAATCCAAATCAATCATCAGGATTTTTTTGAGTGGCTGCACAATGAGGCAAGTTTTTTTCCACCCGCCATCAAATCATTCGCATTTTCGGATATTCATGAGAAAGTGCTTCAAAAAATCATCGAAGAGGAGGTCTTATACTTTTATGAGACGGTTCTCGAACAGGAAGCACCGTCTCAAATCCTTGTGTTTATCAGATTGATGAGAAGTAACACGATAATGTCTATAGATACAGAGCAATCTGACACGGGTCATATCTATTTGTTCGTAAATGGAATGTTTGTTATTCAGTTCCTGAACAACCGTAAGGAAATGGAAAACGATTTCAAATACGGCCTGCTCCATGAATTGGTGCATGCAGCTGACCTGACTGCCATAAAAAACTCGTTTAGCGACGTGGAAACAGTGGAAGCTGACAGAGATCCCAAGTTCTCCTATACACTATTGGTATGGCCTCTGAAATTGCTTCGACTTTACAGGGATGAAGGCGTGGCTGTGTTGTGTGCACATCTTTTTGCCAGATTCCCGTCAGAACTTTTTAAGACCGAGGTATCTGGGACGATAAAAGAAATGAACATTTACCATCACTTTGGAGAGTACTTTTCTGATTTGGGGAAGTATCATCTTTCACTTAGCAGTAAAACAAAGAAGTTTGATGAAATAGCCGATATGGTTTATGCATCGGCAGATAAAATATTGCTGGATGTGTTGAAGAATCTGGACCTTATTCCAAAAACCACTACATTAAAAGAACTCCTTGACAAAAATTCAAAGGATGAGAAAACAAAACTGTTTAAGATTTGTACATCGTTGAGTTTGTCGCAATATGTTGCCGGACTGATGGTTGTTGATTGGGAAGGGATGGGCATGCTTCCTGTTCTAACGGTGCTGAAAATGTGTGCCGACGTGCAAAGAAAATGGGATAGCGACAAAATGTCGCTCTATACCCTGCTGGTTGAAACGCCCTTTCCTTCGGCAACGGATTTTATCGAAGTGCTTGATGAATTGGGGACCGACCAACTGCCCGATGAGTCTGTTGATGAGAAAATCAAACTCTTGCGTGACAATCCATCGGGAATGGATGCCGGGACAGTGGATTTAATAGGCAGAATCTGGGACTTTTACAAACAAAACCAGGAAAACAATCTATACCAGACATACGCGACGGCAGCCAGAAGGGTACTGGATTATTATTTCTATCGTGACGATCTTATTCAAGACAACATGGTTGGTATCGGCTATGCCGATGACATTTTGCTGATGAACAAAATGTGGAATCTGTTGCAATACGAGGTGTTCACCCCTTATCTGAAGTTTGAAATGAACGAAGCAGGTACCGGGCTGGTCATTACTCATTTCAGTCGATGGGCGGTTGACGAGGAGGGGGATTATTTAGAACCACTAACCGAAATAGCGGGAAATGCTCTATACATTCCGGCCTATCACGAGTACGAAGGCAAACTATATCCAGTCGTGGGAATTATGGATGGGTCTCGTTTAGGCGATCATCAAATACATTCTCTCTATCTTCCCAAAACAGTGGCTTACATTGGTAAAGACAGAGCTTTTGTCCCCTGGTTCCGAAGCTTGAAGTCCATTATCGTGGACAGCGGGAATCCCTATTATGACAGCCGGCAGAGGTGTAATGCCATCATTGAGACGGCAACCAACAAACTTATTTTCAGCTGTGCCAACACGTTTATTCCGTATTCGGTGACGGCCATCGGCCCAAGAGCCTTGGAAAATGCCAAAGGGCTTTGTGAGGAGGGAGATGAAAATTACGGCACCTATTACCTGGTGGTTCCCGATTCCGTGACGGAAATCGATGATAATGCCTTCCGTGACTGCATGGTGAACAAAATTTACATTTCCGATCCGACCTTGATAAAATATTGCAGCTGGAGAACTAGGGTTGTAAAGATATAGGTCCTATATGTCACACATCTCCACCTTCTTGCAAGAAACCGGGATCCCCATCCCCGACAACACCACCCCCGACACCCCCGTCGCGGCAAAGGTGAAACGACTGTTGGTTGAGACGTTCAATCTCTCGCCCGACATCGTCACCAACGAAGCGGAACTCCGGCGAGATCTCGACCTGTATGACTTGGAACGACTGGACTTCTTGGTTGTCTGGACGAACGCCTTCGACATTGACCACAAACTTTTGGACGAGATAATGCGCCCGGACGGCAAAGGAATGGACATTATGTTTCGTGTCAGGACTATCGGCGAACTTGTCGCGTTGACGGAATGGCTGGTGCAAAAAATCTATTTCAATCAGCCTCATAAATGATTTATTGTTTATCTTTGCGCCAAAATTCAGTCATCCACTTTCAGCGACGCGCCGAATGCTTTAGAACCCGACAACATTCAATATGCCAGACATCAATGGAGAAATAAATTTATCCCGCTTTCTGTCCGATAACGGAATTCCCGTTCCCGACAACCAGACTCCCGATACGAAGATGGGATCCACCATCAAAGAATGGATTGTCAACATCATGAAAGTGGAACCCGAAAAAGTGGTCAACGAAGCGAGTCTGTCCGCTGATTTACACATGACATTTTTCAAGTTTATGCGGCTCCTCGGCAAATTGAACAAAACGTTTCACCTGAACAGCGCAATCCTAGATGCCAAAACGAAAAACACAAGAAAACTAGTTGCCAAGGATGTCAAGAACAGCAAGAATTTCCCGCTTGTGCTGCCCACCGTCGGTGAATTGACCGCCTTTTATGAATGGATGTCGAAACCCGACAGGGGATACCTTGTCTTCAACATGAAGGAAACTTTGCTGGCAGCCAAGGAAACTCTCCGCGAAAGAGAAAAAGCAAACAAATGGCTTCCCGATGACGCCATCCAATACATCAACAACATTCCCGACGATATAGCGATTGAGGACCTGCCCATTTATCGGGATTATCTTTCAAAATTCACCCCGAGCCCCTTCTTTCGTGACAAACGCCTGCTGACGACCGCTGACGACCGGATTTCCAAAGAAGACGGCGACCTGCTCTTCAAGATGATCTGCGGAACCGTTATAGTCACCTACGACCTAGTGTTCAATGAAGAATGGGATGGATGGGAAATCACCACACACTATGAAAGTGAGGCGGAATCTGTTTCGAAAAAAATATACAAACAGCATTGGACAGCCATTAAAAAAATTTTTCCATCGCTCTTGTCCGGATATCTTATAGATGAATGTGTCCTCAAAAGTGGTAATCGCTATGTGGAAGATACCCTGCAGAAAAAAGTTGAGGTTTTTGAGCAAAAAATGCAGGCATTGGAAGCAAAATACAATCCTAAGCCCATCCATGACGAAGACATCGACATCGATGCCGAACTGGATAAGTTGCTCAACAGTTAAGAATAGGTGTTAAAGCACTGATTTGAAATATTCCAAGAACAAATAAAAACGATTATGGCATCAGAATCCGCTTCAACAGCAAATACCGAACTTTCTGAACTCCGCACCTTGCTTTTCGTCAATCTTGACATTCCCATAGACAAGGTTCAACAGCACCTTCAAAATATGGAGGCTGAACCTGACAAAATCCTGCAATACAGAAAATTGCTGACCAAAAAACTTGACAAAACGGTCAAAGAATACGAGAAAAAAAATGCAGGGGAAATATCCGAAATTGCCTTGGCTCGGACAGACCTTTGGAAAAGCAATATCGGACCTGCTTCCATTGCAGAGCTGGCGTCCATGAGCAAGCGATGGAATATCGCCATAGACAAACTCTACAGCGGAAAAATCACGCCCGAAATCATCAAGCAAATGCTGGATATCTTTTTGCTAGGCCAAGAAGAGTACAAAACACTGCTGTCAACCGCTTTCTACACTTACTTGATGAAAAAAAATCATTATGGGGCCTTACCCAAAAGCAACCTTTTGGTCGTAGGTCCCAGTGGATCGGGAAAGACGTACGGCATGCAGGTTCTCAGTTCCCTGTTCCACGTTCCCTTCGCCATCATCCATTGCAATAATCTGGTTCAGGAGGGAATAGTCGGTTCCACACTAATGGATCCCTTCACTTCCCTGCTGAAAAAATGGACCCGGGAAGAGCTTGAACACACTATCGTATGCTTTGACGAATTCGACAAACTATTTGAAAAGAAAAAAAATGGCGACGACTCTGGTTCCTTCAATGCCCGTATCGTCAATGAGATGCTGAATATCATTGATGACAAGGGGGAGGCGGTGTTTAATGAAAGTGAAAAAAAGAACAACAACACCCGCATCAACATATCAACTCAGAAGATGATGTTCGTCTTCACCGGCGTTTTCGATGGGCTTAAAGTCCAAGAGGAAACAGTAGAGGAAAGGCCCATCGGTTTTATCCGCCAAAACCCAAGCGTCAAGAAAACCGAAAAACTTATCACCACTGAAGATTTCATCCGCTACGGTATCAAACCGGAAATCATGGGCCGCATTCAGAACTTTGTCATCATCGATGCCCTGAGTGAAGACGACTTGGTCCGGTTGTTTGACATGGGTGCCAACTCACCTTTAGCCGAATTCGAGCAGTATTTCGCGTACAACAATATCAGCACCATCCTCACCGAGGAGGGTAAGCGTACCCTTGCCAAGATTGCCTGCCAACACAACCTCGGTGTGCGCGGACTCAAGAGCATCCTCCAAAAAGTGCTTTCAGAAGATATGTACGATTTGGAAGTGGGTGAAGACAACATTCTGAAAATCACCAAACAATATATTTTCGACAATCTGCACGACTAATTTCCCCCTAGAAGCGACGAACCGAATGCTATATAACCCGGTACAACTAATATGACAGGTTACCAAGCGTTCAACATGAAAGATGTTTTATAAATAATTCGCGAAAGAAAAAAAGAAGAAATTGAAAGCATCGAACTTGAAAAAGATGAAATTATTGAAGAATATGAATTGGAAACCCCAAAAAAACCCTCTCTTATATCAGCAATATCCCCGACAATATAACGGTTGAAGAATTGCCCTTTTATCGGGATTATCTTTCAAAATTCACCTTAAGCCACCTTTTCCGTGACAAACCATTGCTAACCAAGTCCGACGACATCATGCTTTCAAAAGCCGACGGCGACCTTTTGCTCAAGTTGGTCTGCGGCTCGTTTTCCTCCACCTACCACATAACTTACAATGAAGAAAAAGAAGGTTTGGATCTTGCCATACACGCTGTTAAATCAGACAATAGTGTCAGCGCTGGAAAATTAGAGGAATTGTGGCTGTATCAGATTAACAGCTTGTTTGAACTCTATCTGAATGAGCAATTATCCCTAGAGTATTGTCTCAAAAACAACATAGACAAAAACTTTATTAAAGAAAATATGGACATCCGACTTGTGGTTTTCGAGCAAAAGATGCGGGCATTAGAAGAAAAGTACCGGCAAGCACGAACCGATAATGAAGACGTTGATGCTGAACTGGATGATCTGCTCAAGAGTTAGTTCAGTATTACTCACCGATTCATTCGCGAAACTTTTAGCATCCTGAGAGCAGCGTGTTCGGGTGTCGCAACACGAAGTCGCCAAGTACGAAATTCACCCCACGCCCCAATTTCATACAATAATCCTACCATTTGAAACATTTCGCCACTTCCCTGAAGGTGGCGATTTTATTTTATCTTATTTTTGCGGCATTCGTCGAGTTCTGGCGAACGAAACACATTCAAATTTTAACCAATTAGAATCAAAAAAAAATGGAAATGACCATTCAGGAACGCAAAGACCGGGCTGCGGAGGCATTGTTCATCGACGTGACGTGCCCCATCAAGAAAGCCACCGGTTATTTACAAAGCATTGAACAAAGCGAACAAGCTGCAGACTTGATCAGGAGAGAGTTCCAGGACACGAGAATTCCCTCCTCCAGAAAACAACTAATGCTTTTGTCGGAAGATGAACGAAAGTCTATCATCAAAAAACATGTGGACGACTGGGGCTCAGAAGTCGGAGAGCCATCCATTACGAGTCTGGTGAAATTGTGCGACACATGGGACTGTGCCATCCAACACGTTTACAACAAACCGCTTACTCCGCTTCAAATAAAGAAGATGCTGCAGATGTACGTCATCGGACAAGACAAATATTGCGAACAGCTCGCTTTGGCCTTCTACCTGTACAACGACAAGCTCGAAATGGACGAATATGAGAGCCGTAATGCGATGCGGGACAGCCTTTTTGTCCTAGGACCGAGCGGAAGCGGGAAAACCTTCGCGATACAGACCCTTTGCCAACTTTTTAACGCCCCTATGGTGCTTGTACACTGCAACTCCCTTGTCCAAGAAGGTATTGTCGGGGAAAGTCTCAGCAATGTTTTCACAAGATTCTACGAAAACCATGGGAAGGACGCGGAATTGATGAAGCGTGCGGTCGTGGTCTTCGACGAGTTCGACAAGTTGCTTTTGGATGGGCACTACAACGGACGCATCCTGAATGAGATGCTGAACATCATCGACGACAAGGGCGAAGTGACATTCGATGAAAATTTCTGCACATCAGGCAACGTCAAGAAAATCACGGTTCCGACCCATCAGATGCTCTTCATCTTCACGGGTGTGTGCAATGGTTTGGAAAATGTCACCCGTCACAGATTGAATCTGGGTGGTTTGGGCTATGCCACCGAAGAGGCGAAATCCGCAGGTGTCGAATGGATCGAACATGTGACCAAAAGCGACCTGGAGGCGCTCGGTTTCATCCCTGAAATTGTCGGCCGCATCCAAACCCTCACCCATACCGTCAACCTCACGGAGGACAAATTGGTGGCCGCCCTGGACTCGGAACTCTCGTCGCCGTTGACCTCCTTCACGCGAAAGCTGGCCAAACACGGGATCAGACTTGAGGTATCAGATAGCGGGAAAAAGGCTATCGCCGCCGCATCGTACAAGAACCAGCTTGGTGTGCGCGGCATGAAAGGCATTTTGTATGATGTCCTTCGCGGTGAGCTGCCGCGCCTCCTTTCCGAGGAATGCGAGAATGAACGTGTGTTGAGCATTGACAAAGAATACGTCACCAAAACGTTGAATACAACCCTATAATTTCTTAATTCACATAAAAAACAGTAAAATGAAAAAAACGTATTTGTTTTCATTCGAGGAATTCATCAATGAACAGCGCTTCAACCCCGAAAAAAAGGAGCATATCGAAGACTATGAAAAAATCTACGGACCCATGCCGGACGACTTCAAGGAAACGGACATTTACAAACAATATGTGAGCAAATTCAAGTCTTTGAAACGGTTCAAGCTCATCGTGCCAAACGAGCTGGAATCCGATTTCGATTGGGAACTGCTCGAGCAACTGGCCGCAGCTTCCTTTTCCTCCGATTACTGGCTTGAGCTGTCGGAAGACAATACCTCGTACCAACTCTTCCTTTCCGTCAAATCCGGCGGAAAACAGGTTGTGAAAAAGGTCGAGGAATTGTGGTCTTTCCAAATTAACCGGCTCTTTGAAATCTATATTAACGAGCAAATAAATCTATTTGCATTGATGGATGACGAAGATGAGAGTGATGCCGTTCACGCCGAGCAGGAGACCAAAATCAAAAAATACAGTCTCCAAACCGCCGGTCTGACGGATGATGACCATTTTTTCACCGAATTGGATGAAAAACTGGGGGAAATCACAAAGCTATGATTTCGAAAGAAATTGTATCTTTGCCCCCGTTTTTAATCCTATGCGAAAGTTATTCTTCCTTTCAACCCCGACAAATCTCCTCCATTTCGATGAGGACACCTTGATGTACGTCCAGGCTGACGGCAATTATATCATCTTGCATTTCCGAGACTCTTCTTCCAAAGTGATGACCATGCAACTGCATGAGTTCGAAGAACTGTTGATGCGCAAGGCGACGAACAAGTTCAGCAAGCTGGTATTCGACGGACTGGTCATTGACAACAAACCCGCAGGGACCACACTACGCCGGGCCCTTTGCGAGCGCAACGGGGAAATCATCGTGGTGGAGTGCGACCATATCACATTCCACGACTTCGCCCAGACGCTGGCGGATTTCAACGTCCAGAATGCCATTTATCTCATGGGGGCCGACGCTTACGGTTTCTATAGAATGGACAACGAACGTGTTGCAGAACATGGTAACGTCCGTTGGAACCAAGAACCCAACGTGACGTATATCGTATGGAAATAATAAGATATGAAATACTTTTCCAAAACAGTCACGGTCTGTGACGAGCAAGGGCTGGGCGAAGATCTCCTGAAAAACGGATTCAAACCGTCGCGGATTGACGAAGCAAAAAAATTCATTCAAGATCTATTTAAAAAATCCACCATTAGAGTGTTTGCGACTGTTTTGGGAAGACGCGTTCCAACTTTCCTTTATGTGGATTTTGTCTTAAAAACAGACAAAAGATCATTTCTGGCCTGTTTTGATACGATGAGGAGCCGTGAAGGTTCCCTGTATATTCAAGTCAACAAACCATTTGTTATCTCTGTCATGAACACAGGCAAAAGCCAGTATGTGAAGCGCACGGTTTATCATGAATTGATTCATGCAGCCGATCTGGAAATGCTGACGCAAAACAAAAAGATCTTCAGTCTCAATCATTTAAACTATCAAAAAGACATTTCAAAAGAACATGATAATGCTTGGAATGCCTTATTGGTCACCATAAGGTTTTTTGAGCATTTTAGAAATGAGGGAGCGGCTATATTGGGAGAACATCTTCTGACGAAAACCCCATTTGGAAAGGTGTCGGACACCATAAGACGTTTTCATCTTGTTTACGGGCATACATTGCTGAAATCCCAAAAATGGAGTCAAAACGAGAAAGAATTTGACGAGGTCTATAATGATACGGTATATCATGATACCTATAAAATTGCGCCGACGATCATGGTGCTCGTGTTAGAAAAACGAGAGGATATAGGAAAGGAGCTGGCCTTAAAGGTGATGGAAGGTCTTGAATCCGGCAATTACAATTTAAGTGATGAGGAAATCAGCTCGATTATCAAAGCCGCCCTGTCGTTAAGTCTTTCCGATTATATACAAGGTGTCACGAACTTAGGCGGAAAAATAGCCCCTGTAAAGCCCTTCCTGGAATTCTGTGACGCTGTGCAAAGCAAGATTAAGGAAGAAGACACGATTACCACTGAAGATAAGAAAGCTTTCACGAAACTGTTTAGACAACTGAAGACGGCGAATATATACCGAAAAGTGATGGAACAGATTGTCGAAAGCATCCTCCCGGAAGCAAAAATTGACGACCTCTTTCAAAAATTTGACGAAAAACCGGACGATTTCTTCTTCCATCATAAGCTGAAAGAGAAAGTGGAAACGCTGTATTCAATCCTGAAGAACGATGCGGATTCCGAGAAAAAGAAAATAGCCCAACTGGCATTGACATACCTGTTTAACCAGGAAGACTTCATCCATGACGATCTGGAAGGCATCGGATTCGTGGACGATGTGACGGTGATCGATTATGCGCTGAAAATCTTAAATGAAAAACTGTGACGATAAAAAGTGTATCTTTGTCAATTCGAATAAAAACAAGCGGACTGAGAGATTGGGACTTTCCCATAAAGAATATTCCAAAGAAAAGGGACACGTAACCATGATGTAAGGTGGTTGCGTGCCCCTTTTGTCGAAAATCACCTGCCTCCTACTCCTCTATCAGCTGGGCGAATTTGATGCGTGCGCCGAAGAGGATGTCCAAAAGACGGGGTACGATGTCATTCAGTTGAGGCGTGCCGTCCAACAAAGACTCCGTCGATAACCAAACGTGATCTCTTACAACAAAAGCCTTGACCACCTTGATCATTGCGTTCAGCTCATTGACGGCTTCAAGAACTATCATGCGGTTGTCGTCCGTCGCCTGGAAAATGTTAGGCACTCCTAAACGGAAGAAGTGTTCGTCATCATCGTCTTCGAAAAAGACGAAGGTGAGCATCTGATACTTGAAGACGATATCACCATCTTCATCTACTTTGGGGCAAAGGCCCTGTTCCTTAAGGTACTCGAATACCATTTCTGAGGTTTTCATAACACTTGAATTTTAATGAATAATTTATCTGATTTTGAAACCAAGTCCGTCTGAAAGCAATTCACGACGCTCAATACCATCCATCCTCTCCTGCAATTTTTCATACCCCTTGAGCACTTCTTCGTTGACCGAAGGCGACGTGTCCCGAATGGTCCGTTCAAGCAACGCCTGCGAGATTACATTGTGGGTGAATGCAGCCGTCATGGCGGCATCATTCACCATAAACGCGATGTCGCTGGCGATATATCCTTCGGTTTGGGCAGCCAGTGTCTCCAAATCTATCCCTTCCTCGCAGGGACGTCCCTTCAAATAGAGGGCGAACATCTCCCGCCGGGCGTCATGATCGGGCAGCGGCACATAGATGTGCTTGTCAATACGGCCCGTACGCAGCACGGCCGGGTCAATCTTGTCGGGCCTGTTGGAGGTGGCGATCACAAAGATGCCCCGTTTTGAGCAGTTGTTCAGTTGCGAAAGAAACTCGTTGACCTCACTCGAAAAGCTGTTATCCTTGACAAAGGACCTGTCGGGTACAAAAGCGTCAAACTCATCGAAGCAGAGCACTGTGGGGGCTTTTTTCTCAGCCTCCTTGAACAAATCCGCAATTTTTTGCTGTGTGCCGTGGATGTATGAACTCGACAAATCCGACGACTTAACTATCATGAAGTTGAATGCCGTCTGCTCAGCGAAAAATTTGTATTTTTGCAGCATGTGTCAATTGATACATTTTCGGAATATTTTGCGTACCTTATCGTGTTCATTATGGAAGATAAACAGATTGAAAAAAAACAACGGTCCCTGCTGCTTTGGTTCGACCGGATTCTCGCCCATGGACTAATCCGTCAGATCCTGCTGTTGGTAGGTATCCTGTTCGTCTCCTTTTTATTCTCATACCTATTGCTTTCCCTTTCGGGAGATGAGTGGACTTCCTATTGCACGAAAAAAACCATCAGCAAATGGGTGTTCCCGTTTTATCTGCTGACTGTCCCGGATGCTTTCAATGATTTCTGCACAAGTGAACTGGTTGGAAAACTGCCCGTGTTTTTTGCCTGCCTCATCTACATCGTCGGGGTCATCCTCTTCACGGGAATGATCATCTCGGTGATGACCAATATGATTGAACGCAGGGTCGAAAACCATCTGGATGGCCATATCCATTACCTGAAATCAGGCCACTACGTCATTATGGGATATGACAACATCATCCCATCCTTCATCCACTATATTTTCAAGGAGAACAAGGATGCCTACGTGCTCATCCTTACCTCCGCCAAAGTGACCGATGTAACCGAGAAACTGCGGAAATCCTTCAATAAGAAGGAGATGGATCACATCATCATCAATTACGGGCACCGCACCACCATAGAATCGTACAAAGATATCCATTTGGAGGCAGCCGAGCAGATTTTCGTGGTGGGACTGCGCTCCAAACCCGCCCACGACGCCATCAATGTGGAATGTGTGGACACCATCTGCCAATACCTCGAAAAGGAAAACCAACCGCAGAAACCCAAAAGCATCACCTGCGTGTTCAACGACCTGGACACCTATTCCGCATTCAAAACCACGGAAATTTTCGAAAGGGTGAGGAATTTGGGAATGGATTTCATCCCATACAACTTCTATACCGCCTGGGCAAAGCAGGTGTTTGTCAAACACTATCATCATGATATGGGTAATTTTGACAACAAATATGATTACCCTTCGGTGTTCGGGAACGGGATCACTCCTGACGACCCCAAATACGTGCATCTTGTGTTTGTCGGCTATACCGATTTTGCGGTGGCGTTTGCCATGGAAGCCGCTCAAGTGCTCCATTTCCCAAACTTCAACAAAAATCCCGAACTCAAAACGCGCATCACGTTCATCGATCTTCATGCCGACCGGGAGAAAAACGAGTTCATCACCCGAAACCGGCACTTTTTCGATGTCCAGCCCTACCGCTACCAGGATTTGTCAGACGATTCGACCGACACCAGCAGCAAAGTCATTCCGGCCCCAATGCCTGTCGGTGATCTTCTGGATGTGGAGTTCGAATTCATAAAAGGCGATGTGTTTTCCAAACAGGTTCAAGAGATGATAAAAGGATGGGCGAATGAGAAAGAGAAACAATATCTTTCCATTTTCCTGGCCATGGAAAACCAACGCAGTAACTTTATGCTGGGAATGAACATGCCCGACGAGGTTTACGACCACGATATCCCAATCTATATCTGCCAAAACCTTTCCGACAATTTTGTCACCAACCTAAGAACCGCCTCCTCAAAGGAGGTGGATTACACCATTATGGGATCCGACAAAATCCTGCATACGGAAAAACGGCACGGCCGCTATGCCAACATCTATCCGTTTGGCATGAACGAAACGGTCTATACTGCGGATTGCAAATCCCTGAAACGGGCAAAACTCATCCACTACCTCTATTGCACAGCCGACTACGAGACTTTTAAGTTTAATGAGACAGTTTTGAGCTCTTCAGAAGAGGAGAAACAGAAAATTTGGAAAGAGGCTGACGAACTTTGGCGTAGGCTGTCAGTGGCCCTCAGGTGGTCGAACCTGTACAGTTCCTATACCATCCGGACCAAAATGGCGACGCTGAAGGCCATGCGCGGAATGAAACCGACAGACAGCGACATACTTGAAATCAAGACGGATGAAATTAACGAACTCGCAAAAGTGGAACACAACCGATGGAATGTGGAGAAACTGATGATGGGTTACCGACGCCCCAAACCGGAAGAGGATGCCTACATGGCCCCCGACACCGGGAAAGCCAAAAAACTGGCCTTAAACAAAAAACTGTTCATTCATCACGATATCCGCCCATTTGACACATTGGGTGCTGTTACGGAATTGGACCGAGAATTCACCCGCTATATCCCATGGATTCTCGAAATGACAGAAGAAAAAAAAGACATTCCTCGTACATAAACCAAACCTTATGCCCCCAAAATCCATCCACACCCCCATCATAGCACTGCTGCTATTCCTGTTGATAGTCGCCAACGCCTGCCACAAAAGCGACAACGCCCAGCTTGCCGCCGGGGATTGCTTTGTGACTTCTGTCAACAACAACGAGATGATAGTCAGGCTAGATGATTTACAATCGGACAAGATTTCCGGCTCCTACTTCTACACCAACGCGCTGTTTGCAGACCCGCATCCCTTCACGGTGGAACTGAAAGGGGCAAAAGGCAGGCTGAATGCGGACGCCCTGCCGGGACCCGCCACGATAAAGTGGACGACGCAGCAAGACAAGCTGAAAGTACGCTGTAAAACAGGAAACCTTCCGCAAGAGATGGTGCTGGTGAAATGCACATCGCGGGACAACACGGTGTTCCACCGACAGTTCTGCGATTCGCTATACAGTGTGAAGATGACCCCGGACGTGGAATACGCCCGCGCCAACGGCTTCTGGACCAGCTACCCCGATGAAGACAAGCCTTTTGCAGAAATCTACACGGAACGGATCCCCCAGCTGATCAAAATGGAGGAACAGCCGCTGTGCATGGACATTTACGAACCCGTTGACGACCCCGCAAACATGCGCCCGCTGGTGCTGATGATTCACGGCGGGGCGTTCTATAATGGCGACAAACAGGACGAAACCTATGTGAAATGGTGCCGCCACTACGCTTCCTTGGGCTATGTGGCCGTGTCCGTCAATTACCGCATGGGCTTTCTGCCCTACAAAAACGCCATCGACTGCGCCGGTTACCGCGCCACCCAGGACGCCAACGCCGCACTGCGCTATCTGATGCATCATGCCGCCACCTACCGCATCAACCCCGACTGGGTGTTCACGTGGGGCACCAGCGCCGGCGCCATCACCGCGCTGAACGTGGCATTCATGAAAGACGCAAACCGACCGGAATCCGTCACAAAAGAGGGAAAAATCAATAAGTTAGCTCCAATATGCACCGAGACGTTCCACGTGAAAGCGGTGGCGAACATGTGGGGGGCCGTGCACGACACTGCCATCCTCGCCAACCATAACATCCCGGTCATCTCGTTCCACGGCGACGCCGACGGCATCGTCCCCTACGACTACGGAATCCCGTTCAAAGACATGCTCAACTCATCCGTGACGGAAGAGGTGAACCGTCAACTTAACCGCGCCGTCTCCCTTGTCGATGATCCATCGAGCAACAAATTCCTGGACAAAGCACGGTCGATTTTGACTCCCATAACGGAGAAAATAGGGGATTGGACCGAACCTTTCACCAGACCAGTATGGAACATGATCATCTCACCCATGTACGGTTCCGCCTGCATCCACAAGTATTTGAACCGGCACAACATACGCAACAAGCTGTTCACCGAGGAGGGCGCGGACCAACACAGCCTCCACGTCGATGAGCACCGCAACATAGTCCCCTATTTCTACACCATCCAAGACTCCGTGGCAAGGTTCTTCTACACGGAAATCATCGAAAAGCCTGTTAATATACGGCAGGAAAATCCTATGGCACAATATTTTATCATTGACGGGGCGAATGTCGCCGAAGTCCACTGGCAGGTGGACGGCGGAGCCCTCCTTGAATTGTCCGGCAACAAAGCCAAAATAGTCTTCTTCAAAGATGCAGCACGCCACACCGTCCGCGTGTGCGGAAAATACAAAAACGGGGTGGAATTCTGCGAGGAGATAGTCGTGTAACCCGGTAGAAACGTGCCATGGCGCGTCTCTACACCCCAACGGTGATGGGCTCACCGAGAAATTTCGGTTGTTTGCCGAATACCACATCCAGCACAACCTTGACCTTGGCGAGCATCTCGCGGGTGCGACTTTTCACGTACCACCATTTCATATCGACATCGTTGGCGTTGAAGGCGATGGCGTCCAGACCTTTGTGCTGCGCGATATAGACGGCCCGTTGGTTGTGCCAGCGCTGGGAGATCACCGTGACGGAGTCCTGCCCGAAGACCTCCTTGCAACGCACCATCGAGTCAAACGTGCGGAAACCGGCAAAATCCGAATAGATGACGGAATCGGGCACGCCCAACGCGATAAGCGACTGCCGCATGCACTCGGGCTCGTTGTATTCCCGTATGTGGTTGTCACCACTGACAATGAGGTAGGAGACCTTGCCCGCGTGGTAGAGTTGTGCGGCAGCCTCCATGCGATAACGGTAGTAGAGATTAGGGTTGCCCTTGGCGTTCACGGGAGTGGTGCCCAGTACAAGCCCCACGCGACGGTATGGGATCTCGGTGACGTTCTGGTACATCCGCCCTTCGGCGCACTTATTCACCTTCCGGTTGCATACGCCCACGACAATGGCCATCGATACTATGCAAATGCCGAGAATCCACAGTATTGTTTTTCTCCGTTTATTCGGGGTAGTAGTTTTTTTCATTGGGGTTGGATTTTGAGCGGCAAAGATACGATTTTTCATTGACACGGGCGAATATGTGGACACCACCGGCGTGGCGAAGGTGAACTTTTCGCCTGAATATCCGTCCCGCCGACACCCAACTGCTAACTCCTAACTATTTTCCTCACCACGCTCACCCCTCGCTCGAAGTTGATTTTCACGAGGTACGTGCCGGAGGGATAGGGCGAGAGGTCGATTTCGGGCACGTCCGTGCCGTGGGGCGAATCCAGGAGGGTGGCCAGTTTGCGGCCCTGGAGGTCGAGCAGCTCGATGCTGCGGTAGCCGTACATGTAGCCGCACACCACGGCCTCGCCCGACGTGGGGTTGGGATAGAGGTAGATCTCGCGCTCGCGGTTCTGGTAGTACTCGTCGATGCCCACGGAGTCGTCGGGGACGAAGGGCGTGGTGAATTCGGGATTA
>JAEEGI010001146.1_pt1 | contig 66738 bp, 54 predicted proteins | sample 8958751 | NCBI WGS metagenome assembly JAEEGI01 (sample SAMN16246545, study PRJNA631951) | gut metagenome | biome: gut microbiome; feature: rumen; material: KS-attached | host: Bos | place: Iran: Karaj | collected 2018-10
TCCTTGTCAATATACAAAATATCCGATTCCTTGCAGATGAAGCTCATGCGGCTTGCATCCTTGCAACTTTCGTCAACTTCCACGCCAAGCACCTCGGCCATAGCGTGCTGGTTGTCGATGAGATTACCCCAATCCAGACGGGCTTTAAACACGATTTTCAAACCCTTACCACTTGGCGTAATATAGATCAACTCAATGCCCAACTTCTTCCAGTCCAAACCCTTCTCGACCCAACCTTGATAGAGCGTCAAGGGTTCCTCCACGTGGTCAACATCCATCACTACGAGACCGGTCAAACGTGTGGCACTCTGCTTGCGCCAAGCACCCAGTTTGCCCTTTTTCGACTCTGTCTCGTCGAACGTAGCTTGGAAGATGAATGCAGGCAGTCCGCGCTTCAACTTCTGGTCGCCAGTCTTGCGAAACTCGTCAATCGCCTCGCCCCACTTTTTCGCCCTGACGAGGGCCCAAAACTGGGCCTCGTCTACAGGCAACGTAGGATTAAAGAAATTCTTCTGATAACAAAATCCCATATTCCTCCTTTCTTTTAACAAAATTCAATAATGTCCAGTTCACGTTCTATCAGAGCATTCTTCGCATCGCGATGGTGCTCTTCCAGCAGACCCATCACTTGAGCCGTACCCATGTCCTTAGGGAATGAGCCGAACACTTTGATGCGCTCCAGCGATTCCTTCACCCAGCCCCAAGGCAGTTTCTTCACCAGCTGGTCCTTATGACGTATGCGCTGCTGACGGTTGTACGCCTTAAAGGTTAATCGACCCGTGCTCTCGTCCATAAACAGAACACCTTCCACTCGCTTGCCGGCATAGAGCTTTGACAGCAGCTCGACGGCATTCAATACAAATATAAATTTTTTCATAACTTTGTCGTTTTGTGAGTGAAGGTCATGTCGGAATTTGGCCATTTTCACTACGTAGACTTCCTCCACTCGCTTCGACTCGGTTATTACTGTATTACTATCTCTGCGGTTCCTTTCAGGCGAACCACTCCTCCGTTTTGCAGACCGGCATTCTTCAAGCCGTCGTTCATCTCCCAGTGGCGGCAGCAGTACCGCTGTTCTACCTTCAGTCCCATCTTCTGGCAAACTCTTGATCCGTCACTCACACATTCCTTGTGCTTGCACGAGGCGCACATCTTGTTCACCTTGATGTGATAGGCATTCATTACTGTTTCCATTTTACCTTTTTACTTTTTTACCTTTTTACTTTTTAATAACTTGCCAAGTCTCTCAAGTACTCAGCGTAACTTCTTCTCATGTCGGCTACTGATAGTCGTTCAGACGCCTCCATGTAGCCCTCGTCCATCATTTCGTCTTCCTCCAGTCTCACCTCATGGGCGTACATCAGAAAGTCCAACGAACAAATCTTAATTCTTCTCATTTCTATTCCGTTTATTTACTGTTTTGCTGTTTTCATCGGCAAAGTTAGAAACGATTTTTCTGTCTCGCAATAGCTGTTATCCCCATTCGGAAACGGTTCGGAAGAACCAATATGCCATTCGGAAAAATCTTCGGAAAACAGCCTAGAATCTGCCCTTCATCAGGTTGAAAAAACGCTTTACGATGTTGTTTCTGCGTGTCGTTTCCTGAGTATCGCAGGTGTCGCTGAACGTCCAGTTAAACAACTGACCCCTGGCCGCATCCATCATCTTCGATATCGATGACTCGCAAGGCAGATCGTCCAACTTCAATTCTATACTCAGATAGTCCAGGTATCGCTGGGCCGATTCGAACGACGGCAGGTCGTCAGTTGAGTCCATAGCCACCTTCAGCCACGCATAGTCAAACTTACGGCGCAACAGGTGTTCAGTTCTCAGCTGCAGTATCGCTTCACGAATTCGCAAAGCCATCTGTCCATTTCCCATCACGGCAGCCTCGTCAATCTCCACCACCTCTACCTGTGGGCACAGGCTCACCATACCCATAAACTTCTCATACGCTGCGTCGTCAATACGCAATACTACTTGTTTCATTTGTGTTCCAAGTGTTTGTGAGAAGAGCATGATTGCTGCAGCTTTTCACCTCAGAGGACTCTCACTCCACTCGGGTTAATACTAAAAATATCGAGTGCAAAATTACAGGTTATCAGTGATGAGAACAAGAAAAAAAAACTGGTCATTCCTGAACGACCAGAAATGACCAGATATTTAGTTTTAATTTATGATTAACAAGCTATCAACTGCCTGAATTCCTCTACCATCGTCTGGTATTGAGAATCACCAGAGAATTTATCCTTAGTAGTATCGGTATAATCGCTGAGCGAAGCTTTTGATGCCCGTTTGCTGCCGAATTCAGAGATAAACTCAGCCCAAGTTGGACGGCGTATAGCTCCAGAGTCCATCGCTGCACGAATGGGCATCAGAATATCTCTGGGTTTCATCTTCTCATCCATCAGCTCATGCAGACGAGCAACAACCTTGTTGGCGCATCCAGGCCTTATCACCAGTTTCTTGAACTCCTCAGAGACGACGATGTTTTGTTTCAAGAATTCTTTTGCCTCGTTGATACTCTCAACAATGCTTTGCATCGACTGGCGTGGAGCATTACGCAGATGATGTTTCAGCCTGCCCCAGAAACACACCTTCTTGCTACCGTCAAGTTTGATGGATGGATAGTTGGGATTTGCAGGCACCAACCAGCTATCACCACTTTCGTCTATATAATAAGTCTTTAGCAGCCGTTCACCATCGATTTCAGCCAATACGATATCATGACTGTAGTATTCTCTCACTTTCTCTATCACAAGCAGATCACCAGACATAATGCCAACGTCGATCATAGAATCACCAATGGCTCGTGCACAGAAAGTGTCATTATACCCCACAACTTCATCTGGCATTATGATGTAGAGAGGAAGTGCATCACCAGTATCCTTGGGGTAGCCACATGAGATAGACAAATCGTAGAAAGGCACTGGTGTATTAAACACCATGCCTTCCAGTTCAGCCTCACTTAACAAGTGGGCAGAGCCTCTTGGTCTATCATGCAATCCCAGCATTATGTCGGTTTTATATCTTTAGATTTTGGGGTGCAAAGGTATAAAATTCCTCGCTCAATCCAGCATCTTTTCCCTGCATTTTTGTGTTAAAAAATACAACCCTCAGAGTTTCAATGAGATAGCAAAATATCCCACACCTTTAGGATACAGCGGGACAGTCTCTTGTGCGTTTGACTATTAACTATCTAATCCTCTCCCAAAGTAATTGTCTTTGTCAATCATTGAAAGGACCTTCTTACGAGCATAGACATGAAGCTTACATACGATACCAACAGTAACAAAGAAACAGATACCGCCAAGTACTGGGTTCACCATTCCCGTCATTAACAAAGCGTCATACAAACCATGTGCTAAAACTGGTGCTACAATGATTAAAGCAGCTGTTTTACGATTATGATCCACAAAATGGTATTTGGAGTAATAATATCCCATTAAAATGGCAAAAGCATAGTGCCCTGGGACTGCCATTAACGAGCGAAGGAATGCAACAGACATCCAGTTTTCAATATTATCAAATAGATAACCAACATTTTCTATTGCGGCAAAACCTAATCCTATGCATACTGCATATACGATTCCATCAAAATGTTCATCAAAGTATGGATTCTTTCTAAGAACCAACCACAATGCCAATAATTTAAACGATTCTTCTGGTATTGCTGCTTCAAAAAAAGCACATGCAGTCGTACCCAATAGCGTTGTAGGATGGCCATCTGGATAAAACAATACATTACCAATTACTGTTTCTACTAAAGCGACAGGGAAACAGATTAGCACTCCATAATATGTCGCTTTAACAAGCCATTTTGCAGGTTCCTTTTTCTGATCCTTTTTCCAAATGTACCACCACAGCAAAGCGGCAGGAAGAAGGGCAACTATGAGAATAATAACAAACTCCATGTCTCATTTAATTAGTTATCCCAAGGAATAATTACGATTGTCATTTAATTTTTAACAAGAATAGGACACAACGGGACAGTCCCCTTGTGAGCATGATAAGGTATTGTTGCAATTCCCGTTCTTTCATATCTCGTTTTACTTTATTCTTATAACGTTTTTATTCTTCTTTACCCGTTGGTTGAATTAAATTTGTAAAATATTTATGTTCAAAAAGTTGCACATAAGCGTTTCAGGAAGAGAATTGAAACGGTCTTTTTGATGTCAGCCTATCTTCAGACAGAGCATGGTCAGGTCGTCGCTCTGCTCAGCTCCATTGGTATGGCGAGCCACTTCAGACTTCATGAACTCGATGGTGTCCTGGCAAGAGACGAAGGGGTGAGTGGCAAGCAGATGGAGGATGTGCTCGTCGCCGAACTGCTCCTGAAGAGGGTTCTCAGCCTCGTTCAACCCGTCGGAATAGAGGAAGAAAGGCTGGCCGATGATATTGTCGAAGGATTTGCTCTGAAACTCTATGTCTGACATGATTCCCAACGGACAGTTAAACGGCAACTCTATAAAATGGGGAGTACCGCCTGATATGATGACGGGGGGATTATGGCCGCAATTGCAAAGCTCAACTTGTCTAGTCAGTAAATCTGCCCTGCCGATAAACAGCGTGACAAACATGCAACTGGCATTATTCTCGTTCAGTGTCTCGTTCATCTGCTTGGCGATGGCGGCAGGAGATAGCTGCTGATGCGAAGCCACGCGAAAGAGGTTGATGGCAGTGGTCATGAAGAGCGAGGCGGGTACGCCCTTGCCGCTGACATCGCCCAGACAGAAATAGAGATGATTCCCGTGGATGGAATAGTCGTAGAGGTCGCCGCCCACCTCCTTGGCAGGTGTGACAGAGGCATAGATGTCCAACTCGGGATGGTCGGGGAAGGCAGGAAACTTTTGCGGCACCATGCCCATCTGTATGTCGTGGGCCACGCGCAGTTCGGTCTCCATCCGCTCGCTCTTAGCCTTGAGTCGCGCCATTCGCCTGACGGCAAAGTATCGGAATGTGATGAAGATGATGATAGCGAGGGCCACAATGACCACGATGACTATGGCAAAGCGGTTGCGCTCGAGCTTGTTCTGCATTTGCAACTCGTCCACATGGTAGAGCGTGTTCAGTTCGTCGAGTTGCTTGTTCATGTTACGGGTGAAGGTGGAGTCTTTTTCGGTCAAGAGTTGCTTATACATGGCCGCGCCCTCTTCGCCCCTGCCCAGCATTATCAGCGCATCGGCGCGCTCCTCACTGATGTCGTTCTCTGGGGGTAGCAGTACATTCATGCTGTCGAGACAGGCCATGGCCTCCTGAGCCTGCCGGTGAGCCAGAAAGTAAGTGCAGCGCGACAACAGCAGGTTATAGTTGGCAATGGTCGTCAGGCCCGACTTATGCACCTTCGCCGTATATTCTTCACTATGCCGCAGGCATCTTTCGGCTTCGCCATAGCGACCAAGTTTTGTGAGTGCTTGAGCTCGCAACGACTCACAGTTGGAGAGTCGGCAATAGAAGAAATCGTCGTCGCCTACAATACCGGTGCGCAGCCATGCCTCCCACTCCTTGCAATGTTGCAGAAGTTCTTCATGGTGGTTGAGTTGGAGCAGGGCAATGGCCTGCATGATGTAGGCATTGTCTAAAACGACGTAATAAAGACTCATTTTCTTTGGCAGGGAGAGGGCTTTCCTATAGTGGATGGATGCTTCGCGGTAAAGACCTGAGGCACTATAAATGTCGGCCATTCCCAAGTATGCCAATGCCAGTCCCCCCTCGTCGTGGCGTTGTTGGGCGTGTTTCTTCAACGCCGAGGCCTCGCGGGTGGCTGTCTGCAGTTTGTCCATGTGTATCAGGGTCAGGACTTCGATGCCCCTCACCAGATAGTACACATTCCACTGACCGTTCGTTTCCAGCCACTCCAGTTGGTCATCTACCTCGGCCATGTACTGGTCGTTCATGAAGTTGTTGTAATAGGTCATCATCAATACCCCTCGCTCTTTGGCTGACTGCCGGATGCTGTCCTGCTGGTCGTAGCGGTCAATCAGCTGCTTGATGCTGTCTATCTGCTGCTGAATGTCTGACTGCCCGAAAGCTGCCGTGCAACAAACGAGAGTCAGGAGTACTGCGGTGAGCCTCCAAACGATCGGCCGTAGAGATTTAAAGGCTGAAAATATTGGTAATTTCATCATATCACATCACATTAGCGCTTCATGCTGCAAAGATAAGACATTTTTTCTTACTCACACCATTTCGCCTAAATTATTTAAGGTAAGTTCTAACAATTTATATATGTTGTACCTGTTGGTTGAATTAAAATAATGCATATTTAACTTGCCCTATGGGCCATGATTGAGAAGATTGAAATACTGCAACATAGTGAAGGCAGCGACCTTAGCAGCCATTCTTGTGAAGAGACCCTTAGGTTTCTTTGCATAGTTTCGTATCATCATGAACTGGTCGTTAAGCTGGGAAAAGACCGTCTCAATCCTCTTCCTGAAACGCTTATGTGCAACTTTTTGAACATAAACATTTTACAAATTTAATTCAACCAACGGGTTCTTCTTTTATTCTAGCGCTTAATGTCTAAAGTCTTGAACCATTAACCGTGAACCTTTAACCTTGAACCATATATATTAGTATGCAAAACTCGAAAATGTTACATGTTTAATCGGACATTTTTCTATTCTCTTCCATCATTCCGCAGCCATCATTAGCGGATCAAAGAACCGTCCTGTGATTCTTGACTACAACATTTTTACGCAATCCTCAGATACCAAAGCTGTCTTATCTTTTATTTTGCCTGGTAATCCTGGGCCTTGAACTTTTTCACCCTGCTGTTCCATCTCGTAGACTTTACTGTTCAAATCCAACAGGTATTGCAAGATGTCTGCATCTCGACGCATCCCATATGCATCACGTACAGCATTGTCAAGTTTTGCCTGTATTTCAGAGACGGGATTGTTGTGTGAGTCGTCAATAATGCGATAGAGCTGACGCAAGGTCAGATGGCGCTCTTCCATCATTTCGTTACGCTTATCTCGTAGAGTCTTCGCCTGTCTGGCTACCTCTTCTATTTGCTTCTTTGTGGGGTTCTGTGGCCAAGGGAACGAATCAAAGACAGTATCTGATGTATATCGCCAATCGCCTTTCAATGTTGAGCATCGCGCCACAAACCATTCCCAATGAACTACAGACTGGAGAATGCCAAATGAATAATCATCGTCAAGCGGGAACACCATTAATGCAGCATTAGGATTGATGTTTTTGCTGACGAATTCAAAGATAGGGCGCTTGGTTACTTGAGAACATACTATATACCTATCTATGTCTTCGATAATATCCATCATTTCCTTTCGAGGATAAGCCAAAGTCCACCAACGTTTAAAGAAATTCTCATGATGATGATTTACTCTTGCATCAGGATTTGCTTTCAATATCTCATCGTTTCTTTTAAGTTCATCCTTGTATTTTTTCTCAAACAGAGGATAAACCAATTCATGTATATGTTTGTATACTTCTTTATACGAAGCAACTTCAAAGACATCCTTTGCATTACGGAAATCTATCACATATCTTTGAGGCTGAGATTTATAATTGCCTATTAATTCTTCGCCATTCAGATATGGACGAATGATGGATTCATTTCTTTTATCTCTTAAGTAGTTCTGAGCCTGCTCTTTAGTCAACAGAAAATATTTGTTTCCATGAGTCTGGCCTTGATAACAGGTAGAAGAGCGCCTGTTGCATTGCAACACTTTTGCTTGTGTCGCATCGAACAGACTCAGAGCCGAGTTAATGTGGTCAAGCTCGTAATCCTCAAATGGCGAGTCTTTGCTATCCCCAACTTGCATAGAGAGAACCTTTTTTCGTTTCTCTTCGCCTTTCTTCCATGTGGCGATAGAGACATAGACTGCGGCATCACCCGACCACACTTCTGTTGACACACAATCCAGTAAGGTTCCTCCTTCTTCTACGATATAATCTAGTCCACCCATACGTGAATAATTCTGCCGTATGGTGTTTGTTCCAACAAGGCCAGCGTATTGCCCTTCTTTCAACAAGGTATGGGTTTTGCGTAACCAATAAACACAGAAATCAGCTCTTCCCGGTACTTCTGGATATGCTCTGCGGAGTTTATCAACATATGGACCACCCAATTCTTCTAACATTTTGTTTTTAGACTGGAATGGTGGGTTTCCTATCACTACATCAAACTCTGGCCATTTGGAGAACAAGGCATCCTGAAGCAGAATATTGTTATCCATATTCTCCAATGGCAGCGATTCGTCAAAATCAATAGCAGCGCCATGAGTAGAAATACGCTTCTGGTAGGTTTGATTACATAACTCTTTGGCAATCATCATTGTCATCTTAGCCACTTCAACAGCGATTGGCTGCACGTCGATTCCAAAAAATTGACTAGTTTTTATGACTGACGGCCAGCTAAACTTGAATCCTCTACGCTGGTGGCTAGGGAACTCAAAGAGTTTGTCGATGACCAAACATTCCAATTCCTTCATTTCGCGATAGGCTACAAAAAGGAAGTTGCCACAACCGCAAGCTGGGTCCAACACTCTGTATTCACCCATCTGCCGCCTCACCTCTGTTAACTTCTCTATAGTGTCCGCTTTAGCTATCTTGTCTTTCCAAGGGCGAATAATGGTAGGGGTTATCACTCGCAGCATATCTACCTCACTCGTGAAGTGTGCGCCAAACTTATGCCTCTCTTTTGAGCGCATGGTTCCTTCAAAGAGGGCGCCAAAGATAGAAGGATTTACTTTAGTCCAGTCTTTATCGGCAACTTCTTTTAATACTTCAAGACATTTACGATCGGGTAATACTATTTGGATATCCTTGAATAATCCTCCATTGAAGTAAGGTATGTCCTTAAATCTGCCACCACGTGCGGGCTTGTCGCTTGCCATTTGATTAAAAAGTCCACCAATGGCATCATATGGGTCAATCGTCCCGTCAAGGCAATCCTGTATTAACTGGGTGAAGAATCCCTTGGGCAGAATATCCATGTCTTCAGAGAACAGGGCTAAAACACATTGCAGAATAAAATGCTGAGCAACCGTTTTGTCTTCTCCAAGGTCAATGGTCAGATGCTGATACAACTCTCCTATCAAATGGGCAGCTTCTTTAGAAATACTTTCTGTATTGTTTTGGAATAGCGGCGTTGCTCCTTCCAGAAACGACAAACAAGTATACCGTTCTGGCAATTCTTCAAGAGTTACTTCTTTTACCTTTGCACACGGGAATCTAAGAGGGTTTAAGTGTGAATGAAGGTTAATGCGTACTATTTCTTATTCTGGATATTCTCCATGAAGCGATCAAGGCTTAGCTTTTTTCTTCTTTACCTCTTGTTTCCCATTAGTTATATCAATATCAAAAAAGATGAGTAATGAACAAGGAACTGTATTTTGGAGTAGATGTGTCTAAGAATTGGCTTGACGTTGCCTATTACAACGGAGTAACAATTGACTGGAAAGGTGGTCATATCCGAGTTGATAACAATCTCCATGGCTTTATTCAGATAGGCAAGTGGTTAAAAAAGTTAAATGCTGAAAAGGATTGCGCACTTTTTTGTATGGAGTATACAGGATTGTATAGCCAAGGATTTCGTTTGTGGCTTGAAAAGGAAGGCATAAAATACGGAATGGTCCAACCTCGTAAGATGCATCGTTTTGAACCTGATCTTGGCGAGAATGAGCGTGCTATAGACCGTATCAAGACAGACGAGGTGGATTCCTTCCGTATCGCGATGTATTGTGAGAAACATCAACGGAAAATAAAGACTTCTCCATCGAAGCTACCAGGAGAGGCTTATCTCAAATTGAAACGTTTATTATCAGAACGTAAGCAATACACCAAACAATCCACTCTATATAAGCAGCAGTTGCATGACATCTCTGAATATGATACAGAAGGATCGTGTAAACGCAAACAGTACGGATTGGATTTTGTAAAAAATCAGATTCACCAAACGGATAAGGAAATTCAAAAAGTTTTAGAACAAGACCCGAATTTAGCAACAAACTATAATTTGTTGCGCTCCATTAAGGGAATAGGGCTAGTCGTGGCTGTTGAAACCATTGTATTAACAGAAAATTTTACGTCTATATCGAATCCTCGTAAATATGCCTGCTACATAGGCATAGCCCCAGCAAGGAAAGAGTCTGGAATAAGTGTAAAAGGAGGTGAACATGTATCTAGGAAGGGCTTTACACAGGCGAAGGCGGATTTGTCTATTGTTTGTCTTGTGTCCATCAAGTGGGATCCAAACATAAAAGCATATTGGGAACGTAAAAAGGCCGAAGGCAAATGTACGGGAATTGTGCTTAATGCTATAAAATTTAAACTGGTTTTACGCATGTTTGCCGTTATAAAACGTCAGCAGCCTTATGTGATTATTGACGGCCACAAGAAATAGTCCACTCTATATATTGGTTGGACTAGGATATCGCTAGGTAAGGATATGGGTACTACAAGTTACTTCAAGAAATTATTCTCTAATAGACGATTAAGTCATATCCTTGTTTTTCACTACCTTTGCACTCGCTTTTTCAACGAAGAGGAGAGGAGCAGGGCGGAGGTAGTGAACTTTCTTTCGGTTAGACGAAGCTCTTGACCTCGATTTAGTCTCCTCTGCCCATGTACACGGCCGCAGTACCTGTTAGAGAATTGACGTGCCGCTAACACGCCTTTAAAAGATCTGGCTTACGACCCTGCATGTTGCCCCTCCCGTAACTTTAAAACGCCGCAAAGGTATGAATAAAAATTGGTTTATCGGCATTGATGTCTCGAAAAAAACGCTTGACGCATCGATTTTCGTCGCAGGCGAGGTGATTAACAAGTTTCCCCATGTCCAGGTGAGGAACGACAAACAGGGCTTTAAAGACTTGTTCAGATGGGCAAAGGAGCAAGGCGTGAAGACGAAGGACTCGCTCTTCGGTCTGGAGTTCACAGGATACTACTCCGACGCATTAGAACAATTCCTGACCAAGAAGCAGATTAGCTACACCATGCTGCCAACGACGGTGGTGAAACACTACCAGCGTGGTCCCCATGACAAGAACGACAAGATCGACTCTGCAAAGATAGCAGACTACCTGTTCCGCTTCAACGGCACGGAATGCATCAAGCTGCGTGTGCTGCCGTCCAAGGCCATGCAGCAGCTGAAGGACCTCAAGAGCGAGCGCAAGTTCCTCGTACAGCAGCGCGTGGCCTGCGAGAACCGCCAGAAAGTCGCCAAGTCGAAGAGCGAGGAGAAACACCTGCAGAAGCTCATAGACCTCTACAAGACGGAAATCGAACTGGTGGAGCAGCAGATTGCCGACGTGATAGCGCAGGATGAGGAAATCTACGCTACCTACAGGCTTCTGAACTCCATCCCCGGAATTGGCTTCGTCAATGCCGTCAATACCATTGCCAATACCCAGAACTTCACGGCGTTTGAGACTGCAAGACAATATGCGAAGTATGTTGGCGTAGCCCCGTCGGAACACTCATCAGGCACAAGTGTCCAATGGCGACGACGACCATCACCGCACGCCGACCTCCAGGCGAAAGCCGACTTGTCGATGGCTGCTTTGCACGCGATTGAACTAAGCAGGGAGATGAGACAATTGTATGAACGTAAATTAGGAAACAAACCAAAGGACAAAGATATGCAGAAGAAGGCCCTTAATGCCGTCAAATTCAAACTCATCAGGGAGATGTTCTCCGTAGCTAAACAGGCAAGGAATTTTGAACTGAGAGGGCTGGACAAGGCACAGGCCGAAGCACATAGCACCGAGGAGTGAGTGAACTATGGCAGGAGTGCCTCCTGCTACTTTAGTCTCGCTTAAGTAGGTGGATGCGGTTCACTAATTAGAAATCAAGATCGTCACTATTTGTTAAAAGAACCAGACCGCATCATTTTGTAACGAAAATGGAATCATATGCCTTTTCGCTACTTCAAAATCCGTTGCTTCAGCCCTCAAAACAAAGAAAATGAAGTTTCTTAACATTTATTAAGTGCCTCATTCTTGGTTTTATCTTAGAAATCGTCAACCTTGTTGAATTCATCATAGATAATGAATTTATCAAAATTGCACAAGACAATATATCGAGGCTTTCTACATCCAGGGCCAATATCTCTTGATGCCACCAGATTTATCCAATAGTCACGAGCTTGAGGAAAATGAGACTCTAGGTTCTTGATGTCCTTTCTCTTCATTTCTATCAAGACGCCATCTTTACCTTTGGGGCTCCATAGGCAGTCAATGAATTTGGTTTTCTCTGTTTCTGCCTCCTTTACCCTAACTTCAAGATTACCGTCTGCTTCCATAATTCCTTTATGTCCAAAGGCACGGAATAGTCGGTCACAGAACAATTGAGCCTGTCCCTTCTCGTCACCAGTCAAATTGTCTTTGACGTACGATACAAACTCTTCTATATCATCCTTTCTCATTTGTAACTATCCATTAATCATTTTACTTCAACAGTCCCAGCACTGTGTCTGGTGTCGCTGTCAATTTCGTGACAGCACACAGTCCATTACCCATGTCTTTCACACTCGCGCCAAGCAGATAGACAGAGTCGTCGATAATAAGGAAACGATCATGGTTCTTGTGTGGCAGTTGCACGAACTTCACCTCTTCATATTGTGTATTGTGCTTCTCCAAATCCGTTAAGAAATCCTTTGTAAAGCGTGAGTGAATGGTGGCCGAAACGCCCTTTCCACGTTTTATCAGCAACGAGAGCACGCGATCATCAACAAAGTTGTCAATCAATTCAATCCGCTTCTTTGCACTCCTCACCAAGTCTGACACAAAAGCCCACGCATCCCATACGCAACCCGTTTGGAATATCTGCTCTGGCAGAAGTTTGGGCAAACTATCTTCCATCTTTGTAAGGATATGCTCAATCTTCTCGTCCGTTTCCAACTGATGCTGTTCTATATGAAGGACTTTTTGAAACAAGATGGCATTGTTCTCCATTATCTGATGGGCAGCAGTAAACACTCGCATGATACGGATATTCATTTCTATTGCCGTATCAGAGCCCAGTACGCTACTCAGCATGCCTATGCCTTCACGTGTAAACGCATAAGGAAGCTTTCTCGTACCTCCCCAACTTGATGTCGCATTTTGCGACTTCAAGATTCCATTCGACTGATTATCAGATAGTTTTGCGGTCGCAATTTGCGACTTCAAGATGTTCCACTCCTCTTTGGTAAGCTGGAACATAAAATCATCAGGGAAACGTTTAATATTACGTTTTACCTGTTCATTAAGACGTTTATTTTGGACTCCATAGAGCATGGCCAAGTCGAAGTCAACCATTACCTTTTGGCCTCTGATAATGCGAATTAGGCTCTCGATATTTATATTCTTGCGGTCACAATTTGTGACTGCAAGTTGCTGTTTTCCATTTGCATCCACCTTAACTAACTGGTCGCTATTTGCGACCGGTTCTTGACTCAGTTCTGTCTTCTTTTGCTTCTTAGCCATTGTATCAACTTTTCTGCAAAGTTACGAATTCTTTTCGAGGACACAACGATTTGCCACAAATTTATACATCTTTTAAGAGATAGCACCTAATGCAGCGCGTCGACAGCGGGGCGCGTCGCCGCGTCATTTGACTTCGTCGAATTCCGTCACTCGGCATAGTTCAAGCAAGCTTTACTCTGCTCTCATTGCTCCGTCATTTGGATTTTCAGTTGAAGTAGTTGCATAAACCTCTATTTTAAATTATTATATATTATAATATATAATAATTATATATAAGATACAAGACTATGTTGATGCGTGTTCGATTTTCGAAAAGACGCGGCGACGCGCCGACGCGCTGACGCGGCTCACAAAAATTCTTCAAATAAATCGAAAATAATTGGGGGAAAGTCTTGTTTCTTATCTGAATTTTTCGTACCTTTGCAGTGTCAAATTGAAGAAGCGACGAGGCGGTCTTTAAAGGTAAAAATTGCGAGATTTAAATCTAGAAATTGCGCGCATTAATGGTAGCAATATTTTTCCTTAATAGACGTTCTGGAAGCGGAATCAGGCGACATTGAGAGTATTAACAAAAATTATTTACAAACTATTTAAAAACTAAATTAATCAACTATGGCTATTAAAGTAATTGCACAACGACGTGAAGTAAAACTTGGTAAGAAACCTGGCATGAAGTTCGTGATGCGTCCCGACCTCTACATTCCCATCCAGGAGAAAAAGGTGTTCAGCGAGGCTGCTACCCACAGCGGTATCTCCGCAGGTGTCATCAAGGCGGCTTGGGATGCTGCTGGCGAGGTCATCAAGACGTGGGCAACCGAAGGTCACAGCGTACCTCTGCCCGGTCTGGGAACGATGCGATTTGGTGTTCGCTCGAAGGCGGTGGAGGATCTGGAGGACGTGAAGACCAACCTGATCAGTGTGCGCCGCATCATCTTCACTCCTAACGTGGACGTGAAGGACGAGCTGAAGAACACCTCGATTCAGATTACCTGCCTAGACGAGGAGGGCAACGTGCTGAAGCGCGTGACTAGCGGCGACAGCGGCGATGTGGAGGACCCTGATGCCTCCCCTAGCCCCTCCGAAGGAGGGGGAAGTAATCCTACTCCTTCAACCAACAATGGTGATGAGCCAGGCGAAGGCGATTAAAGAGTGCGCCTGCGGGCGCCACTCTTTACATTAAACATTAAACATTAAACATTAAAAAATGAAGAAGAATAGACTGATAGAGATTGTGGTGAAGATGGTAGTAGCCGCACTCACCGCCTTCCTGACGGCGTTGACCACTACGAGTTCTTTGACCTAAAGGTACAAAGCGTACTAAAGAAACGATTAGCGCAGGGTACGGACCGATTTATCTCTAAATGATTAGCCGCCGACAGGCTCTGTAAAAGGAACTTGTCGGCGGCCGCTATGTCATATTTCGCTACTGTTTTTTCGGGTAAATGTAGAAAAAAAGGGGAATTTTCTTGCTGTTTTAATTCATTATTTGTAACTTTGCAGCAATGAAGCGACTGACAGAGAACCAATCAAGGAATTCGCTGACCACACGAATCGTAGTGTGGGTGGTTGGATTTGTGTCTGTGCTCTTCGTTTCATCACTCTTTATCATGTTCCATTATGCGCGTCAATCTATTTACCAGGAGGCAATGGAAAAGGCGCGTCAGACGCTGCGCACCACTGAGCTTCGCATCGACAACGCCCTGAGTGAGGTAGAGACGGCAACGCGCAGCATGCACTGGACCATAGAGAAGCGCCTGGACAAGCCTGAAATCATGGACAGCCTCTGCCGACAGCTGGTAGCCACCAACCCGCATATTCAGGGTTGTGCCATTGCCTTCGAGCCAGGCTTCTATCCCAAATATGGCACCTATTACGGCGTGTATGCCTACCGCAGCCAGTCTGACTCGACGAAGATACAGACAGCCATTAACAGCGACAGGCAGCCCTATACCCGTGAGAAATGGTACTTCATCCCACTGCATAGCGATACCCCCATTTGGATAGACCCTTATTTCGACAAAGAACAAAGAGAGAACTCGCTCATCACATCCTACGGCATGCCGCTGCACAACAGCAAGGGCGAGCTGGTGGGTGTGCTGTCAGCCCAGATTTCGATGAAGTGGTTTGCCGACCTCATACTCTCGCTGAAAACTTTCCCCAACTCCCACGCTACGGTGATGAGTACCGACGGACATCTCATCATCCATCCGGAGAATACGCTGAAAGAGCACGAAGCAAACTTCAACGAGGCTTACAGCGACGTCACCAATGACGCTCACCTGGCAGCCATATCGATGATGACGGGACATGCCGGGCACAGCGAAATCCACATCGACGGCAAGCCAAGCTTCATCTTCTATCATCCCTTCGAGAATGCAGGATGGAGCGTGGCCATCGTCTGTCCTGAGAGCGATATCTTCAGTTCCTATAATTCGCTATTACGCTACACCATTATCATCAGTCTGACGGGTCTGTTGCTCCTGGCATTGTTCTGTCTGTTCATCAGCCACCGCCAGCTACGTCCTCTGCAACGTCTGGTAGACAAAGCACATGGTATAGCTGAAGGTCAGCTGGATGTTCCTGTGGAGAAGAGCCACCGCACCGATGAGGTAGGCTATGTGCAGAACACATTCCGCCAGATGCAGGAGCGTATCGGACAGCATATTGCCAATATTAACAATCTGACCGATGTGCTGCGTCAGCGCAACGAAGATTTGAAGCTCGCCTACGAACAGGCTCGTGAGGCTGACCAGATGAAGGATGCAGTCATTCTGAACATGAGCGACCGCATGGAACAGTCGGTGAAGTCGATACATGCCACCGTTAGTGACCTGCGACAGCACATTGCCGATCTGGATACGGAAGAGTGTCGTCACTTTGCCGACAAAATACGGACGCACACCGAGACCACTACCGAACTGTTGGGCAACCTGCTCGATATTGCAGAGAGGAAAAAGACCAAAGAGGAGGACCGCCCATGCTAGAGATGCACAAACATATTCGTAAGTCGCTGTCGACGAGGCTCAGTCTGGACATCCTCCTCATCGTCATGCTGATATTCACACTATCGCTCGGATTCCTGTACTGGCAGTCGCGTAACATCATCCGACAGGAGGCCATCGATGAGGCTTCGCGTGTGCTGGACAATACAGCACTACGCGTCAAGGGACAAATGCTGGAGTTGGAGACGGCTACGCGTAACCTTCTGTGGCTCATCAACATCAACCACCAGCAGGACTCCCTGCTATGGTATTCGCACCGCATTGTCACCAACCATCCGCATATCAATGGCTGTTCCATCACCATGGAGCCCGACTACTATCCTGGTGATGACTATGGCTTCTCGGCCTATTCCGTTCGCATAGACGCCGATGATAAACTGCAGAAGGATTCTGTGGCTACGGTTCGTGAGGCCGAATACGACTATTATAATAAGGTATGGTACAAGACACCGCGCCAGAAGAATGCCCCCTGCTGGGTAGACCCCTTCGACGACTACAATGCCGGCACGCTCTACAACCCAGAGATGATAGCCTCCTATTGTGTACCGCTGCACGACAAGCAGGGTAAATTTATCGGCGTCATCTCTACCGATCTGTCGCTGAAGAAACTGACGGAGACCATTACGGCCGAGCATCCCTATGAAAACTCCTACTTCATGATGCTGGGTGCCGATGGTCATTACTTCGTACACCCTGACACCACGAAGCTGTTGAAGCAGACCATCTTCACCGGCACAGATCCCAGAGAGCATACCGACGTCGTGGCATTGGGCTACGAGATGACCAATGGACGCACAGGACACATGGATGTCAATTTGGATGGTCGAAATCTCATCGTGCTCTATCGTCCCCTGGAGGGTACCCAATGGAGTGTGGCATTAGTATGTCCCTCCAACGAGATGTTGCGCGGATACAACAGTCTGAACTATATCCTGCTGCCTCTGCTCGTCATCGGACTCCTGCTGTTGGTAATGGGTTGCCGCCGCATAGTACACCACTTCATACAACCGCTGGGAATACTGGCTGCCGAGCTGCGCCAGATAGGCGATGGTGACTACGAGCAACCGCTGCCTCAAAGTCTGCGCACCGACCTGATAGGCCAGCTGCAGAACAGTTTCTGCCAGATGCGCCGAAGCATCAGCCAACACATCAGAGATGCGGAGCAAACCAAACAGGAAACAGAGCAGCGCACCAAGGAACTGGAACAGGCCACCCTATTGGCTCGTCAGGCCAGCGAACAGAAGACGCAGTTCATGCAGGACATGTCGCACCAGATACGAACACCACTGAACATCGTCCACGGCTTCTCGCAGATCCTGCGTGATGACAGCATGGCCATACCCGATGACGAGAAACAGCAGATAGTCGAGACGATGTACGTACAGACCAATGCCCTCGACTATATGGTGAGTAAGCTGCTGACCGCTTCGCTTATCGAAAGTCATCAGACCATCAGCACAGATGACATCGTGAACTGCAACGAACTGGCACTCGAGGCTATTGACAATGCCGACAGTCTTGTCAACAATACGGTAGAGTTGCATTTAGACAGCCATGTTGACGACACGCAGACCGTCAAGACCAACAGACACCATCTGCTTATTGTACTCACCGAGTTGCTCTTCAATGGTCTGCATTTCACGAAGGAAGGCTGTGTCACCATGCGGATAGATGCCACTGACGACGCCATACTATTCGCCATAGAGGATACGGGTCCTGGCATCCCTGCAGACAAGGCCGATTTCATATTTGAGAAATTTACCAAGATTGACATGTTCACTGAGGGTCTCGGACTCGGTTTGTTCCTCTGTCAGCGCGTCGTACAGCTGATGGGCGGCACACTCACACTTGACACTAAACACACCACTGGTAGCCGTTTCATTTTGGAACTGCCGCTTTAACTGTAGAATTATGCAACACAATGCGAATATTTCCTCTATTTAATTTGGTAGTTTGCCGAATTATTCCTAACTTTGCACTCGCTTAAAGGCAACTAAAACAGATTAATAATGGAATGTTTTCCACGAATCGAAATACATATCATGAAGTACTAGGAAGTGACCTGGTACATAATTCGCTAATTAACCAGATTATATTTATTTAATGGTTTGAAACTCGCAGGCTGTGAAGCCCGCGAGTTTTTCAATTTAGTTGAATGTGAAGACGAGGTCGCTGAGGGTGCAGAGCGACTTCTCTTTGGTGTCTGACTTGAACAGCAGGAAGATGGCGTGCTTGCCAGCAAGACCGTTTTCTTTGGCTTCATTGCTGATACCTATTGCCATCGTCCTGATTTCCTTTGGCATATCAGCCTTCAGGTCTATCTCTCCAATCTTCTTACCGCCTTGTGAGGTCCAGGGACGATCCATCATCACTTCGATTGTGCCATCGATACCCTCAGGGATGAGGTTCACGCAGAGCATCAGATTATCCTTGGTCTCCAAACGCTTGGCATCGAAGTTGAAGTACTTATAGCCAACGATAGAGCCATCGGTATTGTTGACAACGAGGTTGGTGTTGTTCTTCAGATCGTAGGGCTCTAAGAAGTTGGAATCGGTACCATACGACGATGCCACATAAGAGCCGTAGAACGTGTTGTTAGGCCACTCGTGAACAGCCACCTTAGGACCAGTGAGCCAGCAGGCCACACCAGCAGAACGACGCTCGAAGGGGTTGAGACCATCGAGGGCAAAGCCGTTGGAATTGTATTCGCCCTCGCTGATAAGCACCTTGCCACCAGCACCCTTTTCAACCTGCACGGTGATGGGTGCCACCATAGCCTGGCGGGCATATTCATCGGTACCCGTCTGACGATGATAGAACACATACCACTGGTCTTTAATCTGACAGATGCTGCCGTGCGTGTTGCCATCGATGACGGCAGAAGCAATGGTGTCGCCCTGCTCATTCACCTCACGGGCACGTCCGTCGATGATGGTGCCACCATAGGTCCATGGGCCCAGAGGATGGTCGCTATACGCGTAGGCGAGCGTATAATTAGAGGAAGGCAGACCAAACTCGCCATCGGCAGTAAAGCGGCTGTAGATGAACACATACTTATCCTGAATCTTGCGGATGCTGGAAGCCTCGAAGAAACGGAACACGTTGCCTGGCTGTTCCTTGAAACCAGGTATCATGCCATCGACCACCTTAGTGCCAGGCATGGGCGTACACATCGTGGCAGGATCAATCTCGGCAGCCATCGAGTGGCCAAAGCCCCAATAGCCGTATATCTTGCCATCATCGTCGACAAAGACAGCGGGGTCGAAACCGTAGATGCCAGTGACCTGATTGGGGTCGTCATCCTTCCAGTTACACACCTCGAAAGGCCCGTCAGGACGGTCGCTCTTGGCGATGAGTCCGTTGCGATAGCCCGTCTGGTCGTTGGGGAACAGATAGTAGGTCTTCTTGCCTGTGCTGTCAGTAACCAGCGTCACGTCAGGAGCATAGAGCACATCAGCCGTCTTGGCTGTATCGAAGGGTTCGCCCTTGGCATTCTTGTCGACCACGAGGATGACGCCATCGTAGCGCCAGTTGTTGAGACTGTCGACAGAGGCAGACCACACAACCTGGTCGCGTCCGCAATAGGCAGTAATCAGATTATCGTGCGAGCCATAGACGTAGACACGATACTTGCCTGGATTATCAGGGTCTTCAAACACGTAAGGCTCGCCATCGGGAATGTGTTCCCAAAGAGGCATGTACGGATTGCCTTGGGTTGATAGTTCCGTTTGTTCAGCCTGTGACTGAGAGGCACAGGAAAAGGTCATGAAAGCCAGGGGCAGCATGGCCGTAAGAGTAGTCAAAATTTTCATTGTTCTCATATACTATATTATAATAATGATTAGTAACCAGGGTTTTGGGTGAGGTTTTTGTTGAGTGCACGCACATCGGCAGGAATGGGGAATACGGTGGTATGTCCGTCAGACTCGTCGATGGCACCAGGACCATCGTACAACGACTTGTAGCGATGGAAGCGGATGAGGTCAGGACGACGCCAACCCTCCCAGCAGAGCTCCAGCAGACGCTCGTCGAGAATATTGTCGAGAGTGCACGGACGGGCCTTGTAGGTAGAGCGCGAGCGCACAGCATTGAAATCGTCACTGCCGTCTTCGCCCAGTCGCACCTTACACTCAGCACGCATCAGCAACACGTCGGCGTAGCGGAAGAGCACGATATCATTGTCGACAAGCTTGCCGTCCTTCGTAGAGTTCTTGTCGAACTCATACTTGTACATGCGGGCACCAGCCGTCTCAAGATAAGGCGAGCCACTAAGGTCGGGCAACACCTTGTCAGGCGCATAGACCAACGGCTTGCCTGTACGATCGGTGACGGTTTTACCTTCTGGGGTATAGACTTTTTCGTAGTGATAGCAGTCGTAGAAACGAGGATCAATATCGTCAGGATAGCCAAACACCTTCAGCGTCTGCAGCGTAGCACACGTACCATTCTCACCACCATAGCCATAGGCACTGGCATGACGGTAGTGGAGGGAGCGCACGATGTTCTGCTGCTGGTTGGTGAAGAGATTCTTGTTCATAGGAATGGTGAAGATATTCTCGCTGGAGTTCTGGTTATAGACCAGGAAATTGCTCTTGTAAAGGGATTCGAGACTATAATCCATCTCACAGATATCGTCGCAAAATCCGATACAATCCTGCCAACGGGGTGTACCTGTATAGACCTCGGCACCAAGCATGAGCTTAGCCAGCACGAAATAAGCTACAGGTTGAGTGATGCGTCCATAGTAGTCACCCTCGCGCGTACTTTTCTCTTCGGGTAGGAACAACACGGTTTTCATGAGTTCGTCTTCGCAAAACTCAAACACACGCTTGCGGCTCTCACGCGTCACCTCGTTCATCGATATGCTGTTGTCTGTAACCAATGGCACGTCGCCAAAGAGGTCGAGCAGATACCAGTAATACATGGCTCTGAGGGCACGTACTTCAGCCTGCCATTCCAGATAGCTGTCTCCAGCCAGCTCCTTATGGTCCTCGAGCGTTTCGAGCGACTTATTGCAAAGGGCCACCACCTTATAGAGATAAAGCCACGCATTCTTAGGCAGGTCGTGACCCGCTGACCATGAGTGCTCATACATAGCCTGCCACAAGCCACCGTCGTACCAGTCGCCACCACGCAGGGGTATCATGGCTTCGTCGCTACCAAAGGTCTGCAGGTCATAAACACCACGAATGGTACCCTGCAGGCCCTGCCCCTCGTCGTAACCTCCGATGTAGTTATACAGCGTGGCAACGGTATTGAGATAGAGTGCTTCGTGACTGGTGTAAGCCTCAGCTTCAGGTATCTGGTCGCGTGGCTGTTCATCGAGAGAGCATGACGAAAGCAGCATGCCACATGACAAGATCATGATAAGAATAAAGATATTAACCGTTCGTTTCATAATGTTTGCTGCTTAGAATTGAATGCTTAATGCGAATGAATAACTACGATAGACGGGATAGGAACGCTTGTCGTCGACACCCAACGTAGAATCGACAACAGAAGAATTGATCATCGGCGTCAGACCAGAATAAGAGGTAATCGTGGCCAGATTGTTGATAGAACACGAGAGGCGCAGGCTGCGAATGAGTGACGAACGGATGGGGACATTCCAACCCAGCGTGACATAGTCGATATTGACGTAATCGCCACGTTCCAGATAGTAGTCGCTGATGTCCTGATCCTGAATATTCATCTCAGGGGCTCCCTGCATGACGTTATAATTAGGCATCGAACCCATATTCATATACGCTAGCGATGTACCGTTGTATATCTTATGTCCGAAGGCACCGTTCATCTGCACGGTGATGTCCCACTGGCGATAACGGAAGGCAATGTTAGAACCCATCATCGCCTTAGGCGTAGCTTGTCCGCAGATATACTTCTCCTCTGTGATGTCATAGCGCTTGGAACCATCCTCGGCAGTAATAAAGCCTTTGAAGTGTGGCAGATAGAAGACGCCCAGAGGCTGTCCGACGATCTGCGAGCATACGGTGCTGGCACCATGGAATCCAGCTCCCTCCAAACCAGAAATGCCTTGTATGTCAGGAGCCGTCAGCAACTGTCCGTTGTAATAGCCGTTGAGGGTGACGAGCTTGTTACGCTCGAAGGTCCAGTTCATATTGATGCTCAGCTCCATATCCTTCTGGCGTAAGGGTGTAATGCCGAATCCGAGCTCAAGACCATAATTGTGCATCTTACCCAGATTGGCCAGCAGATGGTCGTAGGTAAAGGTAGGAACAGGTACTGTGTAGTTGTAGAGCATATCCGACGTACGCGAAGTATAGAAATCGGCTGTCAGCACGATACGCTTCTGCCAGAAGGCCATATCGAGCCCGACATTGAAGGTACGCTTCACCTCCCAACGCAAATCGGGATTGGCATTGCGGATAATACCCAGCGTGGTGGCAGGTGTGCCATAGACGCTGACAACACCATTGGGCTTGATGAGTTCCTGTGACAGATAGGAGTCGATACCACCAAGATTACCACTCATACCGTAACCTATGCGCAGCGTCAACTTAGATATCCACGTGAGCGGTTTCATAAACTCCTCATTGGTGATATTCCAAGTACCACTGATAGAAGGGAAGTAGCCCCAACGATGGTTGGCACCAACCTTTGACGAGCCATCGGCACGACCCGTGAAAGTCAGCGTATAGCGGTCGGCATAGCTATACTGAGCCTTCAACAGATAAGACACCATCGTAGAACTGGAGTAGAACGAATTGGTGCCATCCCAAGGACGTACGGCACCAGCAGAGAGGTTGTCGTAACCATAAGCATTGGTTGGGAAATTCGACGCTGTGGTATAGAATCCAGTAGACTTCTCGCGTTGCGCCTCGATGAGAGCCAACATCTCCAACTGGTGACGTTTGGCTAAATGACCCTTCCATGAGAGCATCAGATTGCCTAAGATTTCCTCGTGCTTGGTATTACCACGATAGGCTTCGCCATGACTCCACACGAAAGTGGGATAGAAATGGGCATTGTTGATACTGTTATACGAATAGCTGCCGAAAGCACCAACAGAAAATCCGTAACCTAAGGTGGCATGGGCCTTCAGGTGTACATTGACATGAGCATTTTCCTCGTCTTCCTGCATCTCCAATAACGAGAGCGGATTATTAATCCAAAAAGCCTCAGTCACCTGGTCGAAACCACCAGTGGCATTGGGGCCATCAGGAAATGTAGGATTGAAGCAGGCGGCAGAGTAAAAGAGCTTCTGCTGGAACGGCGTCACATTGTTCTTCTGCAACGAACCAAACATACCCAAATCGACTGTGAGGCGTTTGTCGAAAGCCAACTGATGGATATCGAGCTTACCGATATAATTACGCAGACGGTTGTTCCTGACCACCTTACTCAAATCTGTCATACCCAGCGAAGCACGATAGTTGGCTGTCTCTGAACCACCACCAAAGGCGATATGATGGTTATGTACAAAGCCCGTACGGGTGATAGAGTTCTGAAAATCAGTGTCATAACCTTTGTCGATGATGTCCATCCCTAACTGCGAGGCAGCCTGACGGAATTGAGCAGCATTCAACATATTGATATTCTTATAGATGCTCTGCACACCAACGCTACCGCTATAAGCAATATGAAACTGGTCGCCACTACCCTTCTTGGTAATGACCTGAATGACACCAGCGGCACCTCGGCTACCATATTGTGCGGTCTCAGAAGCATCCTTAAGAATGGTAAAACTCTCGATGTCGGCAGGATAGATAGTAGCCAGCGTGGCAATATCTGCCTGAACACCGTCGATAATCACCAAGGGGTCGTTGCCACCCATGAGCGACGTAGTACCACGCACACGGACAGCCGAAAGCATAGCTTCCTGATTACCACCCGTCTGAACCTGTACACCTGCAGCCTGACCACTCAGCGCCTCTAGTGAGTTAATCACCAGACCTTTGTTCATACGCTCCTGAGTCACCGTATTGGTTAGACCCTTTGCAATGAGAGAGTCTGGCAAAATTTGACCAACCATCGGAACTGCGGATAATAACAGTAATGCGGTTAGTATTGTTGTAAGTTGTTTCATAACGATTAATTGGTAAGATTTTGCAAAGATACATTTAAATCATGAAAGACGCAAGAAAATGAGGAAAAATGTGAGAAAAATATTTGGCTATTTACAGAAAAACAGCTACCTTTGCGGACAAAACTTTAAAACTTTAAAAACAATGACAGCAAAACAAACTATCGAGGCTGGAAAAGCCATCTTGGGAATTGAATTCGGTTCAACCAGAATCAAGGCCGTCCTCATCGACGAGGACAATAAGCCCATCGCACAGGGCTCACACGAGTGGGAGAATCAGTTGGTAGATGGTCTTTGGACCTACTCTACTGAGGCTGTATGGTACGGACTGCAGGACTGCTACGCCGAGCTCCGCAAGGATGTTCAGAAGCAGTACGACTGCGAGATTGAATCGCTTGCCGCCATCGGTTTCAGCGCTATGATGCACGGCTACATGGCCTTCAATGATAAGCAGGAGATACTTGTTCCTTTCCGCACTTGGCGTAACACCAACACAGGTAAGGCAGCTGCAGAGCTCTCTAAGCTCTTCAACTACAACATCCCCCTGCGTTGGAGCATCTCGCACCTCTACCAGTGCATTCTCGACAACGAGGAGCACGTTTCCGACATTAAGTACCTTACTACCCTCGCCGGCTATGTTCACTGGCAGGTAACAGGTCAGTTTGTTCTTGGTGTAGGCGATGCTTCAGGTATGATTCCTGTTGATCCAAAGACCAAGACTTACGATGCCACCATGGTACAGAAGTTCGACGAGCTCATCGCTCCTAAGGGTTTCTCTTGGAAGTTGCTCGACATTCTGCCAAAGTCGCTGAACGCAGGCGAGAGCGCAGGATTCCTTACCCCTGAGGGAGCTAAGAAGCTCGACGTTTCAGGCCACCTTAAGGCAGGCATCCCCGTATGTCCTCCAGAGGGCGATGCAGGCACAGGTATGGTTGCCACCAACGCAGTTAAGCAGCGCACAGGTAACGTAAGTGCCGGTACCTCTTCATTCTCAATGATTGTGCTCGAGAAGGAGCTCTCTAAGCCTTACGAGATGATTGATATGGTTACCACACCTGATGGAAGCCTCGTTGCTATGGTTCATTGCAACAACTGCACCAGCGATATCAACGCATGGGTAGGCCTGTTCAAGGAGTATCAGCAGCTGCTTGGTGTGCCCGTTGATATGAACGAGCTTTACGGCAAGTTGTTTAATAAGGCTCTCGAGGGCGATACCGACTGTGGTGGACTGATGGCCTACAACTACGTTTCAGGAGAGCCTGTAACCGGTCTGTCTGAGGGTCGTCCGATGTTTGTCCGTTCTGCCGGCGACAAGTTCAACCTGGCTAACTTCATGCGCGCTCACCTCTACGGTGCCATCGGTGTGCTCAAGATTGGTAACGATATACTGCTCAAGGAAGAGAAGATCAAGGTCGACCGCATCACCGGTCACGGTGGATATTTCAAGACCGCAGGTGTTGGTCAGCGCATGCTGGCAGCCGCCCTCAACTCTCCTATCTCTGTCATGGAGACTGCAGGCGAAGGTGGTGCTTGGGGTATTGCTCTGCTGGCAGGCTACCTTATTAATAAGAATGGTAAGAATCTGGCCGACTATCTCGAGGATGTTGTCTTTGCAGGCAACACAGGTACATCTGTGGCTCCTACAGCCGAGGATGTAGCTGGCTTCGAAATGTATATCGAGAACTACAAGAAGTGTCTGCCCATTGAGCAGGCTGCTGTAGATCACAAATAAATGAAGCAGAAAACAGCATTATTTCTGTTGCTTCTGACATGTAGTATTCAGGGCTTCGCACAAGACAGAAAGCCTTGGATACTACGTGCTTTAAATGCTGTTAAGACGTATATCGACTCGTCGGCGGTCAAAGGTATTGACCAACGCTATATCGAGGTGCCGAAAAAGCCTTGGGCTGTGGTGCTGAAATACAACACCAATGATATGGACCTGCGCGCCACATCGACACTCAGCAAAGAACACCTGGCACAAAAGGGTATCGACGGAGAATTTACCTGGGAGTCGACATTCAAGCCAAGAAGTGAAATATCGCTGGGAGCATGGGTCGGCTATCGTGGCTACGGCTTTGGCTATAGCTATTCATTGCAACGCTCGGCAGGACGTAACATCACCTTTGGTGCCACTGGTGCCAACTATGGTCTGAACCTGCGCATCCGTCGTTTTAAGACACACGAAATTGGTGCTCACTATTGGGGATATGACGAGGATGGACATTTTGATGAGAATGAGGCCAATGCAGAAACGTGGGATGACATTATGGTACGATCGGCTATCTTTGACGGTTTCTACATGTTCAATGGCAAACATTTTTCGTATGCCGCAGCCTATGACCAGAGTGTCAATCAGATTCGCTCAGCAGGTTCGCTGATGCTGGGAGTGATGTGGTTTCAGACGTCAATTGATTATGCCGCTCCAACCAATGGTTTGCTGATTCAGATGCTTGGCGATGTAGGACGTGTGAAAATCCACGAGGGAAGTATTGGTGTTGGTTATGCCTATAACTGGGTGCCTCTGAAAAACCTGCTGTTTAATGTGACAGCAATGCCTATGTTGTCGCTATACAATCGCACGAAGGTGTATTTCTACGATTGCAACTATGATATCTTCTTGGAAGAAGGTGAGGTATCGCCAACGGGTAAGAAAGTTGTTCCTGATGATGATTCGTGGCAAGAGGATATCACGCTGACGGAACGTGGCTCACACACGAGCTATGGCAAGGTGGCGCTGAATTTTGATGCTCGTGCGTCTATCACGTATCAGTTTGACCGCTTCTTCCTGAATGTCAGCGGACAGTTAAACCATTTCCGTCATAACGTGGATAACAATCAGTTACGACTCACAGACTGGTATGTAAATGCTTCGTTAGGCGTTCGTCTGTAATAACGCCACTCTCCCCTACTACACTTTCAACGTCAAGACCATACGGGTTCCACCAAAATACATGGAATCAACAGCCAGCTTGCCACCCAGCAAGCCTGCTATTTGTTTGCACAGATAAAGGCCCATACCCAAACCTTCATTGAAATCGTTGAGTTTTGTAAACTGTGTGAAGACACGTTCTTGGTCTTCATCTGGTATACCAGGACCTGTGTCGCTGACATAGAAGCTGACATTATGCTCACCCATCGGCTTATAGCCAATGATGATAGAACCCTGTTGGGTATATTTGTTGGCATTGTGCAACAGTTCGCTGAGAATCTTAACGAGATAAGCCTTGTTGGTTGTCAGCGTCACATCGTCTGTCATTGTTTCCACCTTCAGCTCGACAGCCTCAGGATGTCTCAGTAGAATACCATTAGCAACCTCCTGACAGATAGCGTTACAAGACACATGATCAGTCAACGTCGTTTCTTTCAGTTCCTCCAGAGCCAGCGTCTTCATCCAGTTGTCTATAATATTGCTGATGGTTTGTCCGTTCAACTGCACGTCGCGTGTTAAAGCATCCAATTCTTCTTCAGAAATCATGGAATGACCATCGCGCAACACCTGTGCAAAGCCGCTGATGATATTCAGAGGGGTACGAATCTGGTGGAACATATCCTGAATGAATTGCGTCTTCTTACGATCCGATTCCTCAGCCATATTCTTAGCCACCATCAGCTCTTCATTCTTCTGTTCCGTTTTAGAACGCACCTCTTCCAGGTCTGATACGTAGTTGGCTATCGAATGCTGCATCTGGTGAAAACTGTTCTGTAATTTTCCAACCTCATCCGTTCTGGTGCTGGGAGCTATCTGTCTGTCGAAGTGTCCCTCAGCAATTTCACTTGTCTGCTGAGCCAATGCCACTACAGGATCCATCGTCTTGTGTATAATATAATAACAGAGCGCCAGAATCAATAACAATCCAAAGACGATAATGCTGATAATCAGATAAACTAACTTGTTATATCCCTTGTAGATATCTGCTTCAGGACATACAATAGCCAGTTTCCAACCTGATTCAGACAAGTCTTGCTGCAATACCAAGCAGTCCTTACGCTGAAGGTCTTCTATCTTGGCATCTTCCTTGCCTGCAGCAATAATGTTGCCATCCGAACCCAACAGCACAAAGAAAGAGTCAGGATAGCGCCATTCCTGCAAGAGAATCTGAGAAAGATTGCGTTGTGTCAAATCAACGGAGAGAACACCAATGATGCGTCCTTCCTTCGTTACCAAGGGCTTACAATAGCTGGCAATCACGTCGCGAGAATAGATGCCACTGGGGTTGTAGTCCTGGAAAGGATCAACCCAACAGGCTTTCTTTTTGAGCATAGGAACACTATACCAGTCCATATCGAAATAGACATAGTCGTCGTTACCCTCGTTTTCTGTTTCTATATGTCCATTATTGTTGAATGAATAGGCTGAGAAATATTTTCCCTCGCTGGGAAAGAAATATGGTTCCATAGCGATACTACATCCGTTCAACATGGAATTGATAGACAGGATTCTTGCTGACAAAGCGAACAAGGAATCAGGATTCAGATTCTGCATCACCTGCCAGTCCATATTGTTTGTCGCCACTTCAACTTCGTCCATAACACCTGTCAAGTGTTGTGCTGTGTTATAAAGCATCTGGCGCGTCTCTTCGATAGCAGCCTGTCTGATAGACTCTCTCGAACGATGCACCATGAATCCCATTGACACAATGAAGATAAGAACGACGAAGGTCAGGATACTGAGACTCAGTCGTAGCGATACTGATTTTTGTATATTTCTTATGAGTGCATTCATACCATTACCGTATTGCTTGTTTCTTGGGTGCTTTGTGCTTCTTTCAACAGCTGATCCAACAGATAAGTAACCTTATTGGTGTTTTCAAGCATCACCTGTACCTTTTGTCCAAATTCTTCGTCTGTCATATCATGATGTTCGTCACAAATGACTTTAGCCTGTTCCAAAATACCATCTACAGGTTTCGCCATCTCTTCCGACATCTTATGCAGCACATTCGTCTTCACCCTTTCTTCTTCTTTCACACGTTCATAGGCAATCGTCAATTCTTGGTTTTGATCCTCCAAAGTACGAGTCTGCTCTTGCATCTCATCGATGTATTTACCCAAGGCATGCTGCATGCTCTGGAAACTGCGTTGCAATTGTCCAATCTCATCGTGACGTGTGCTATCAGGCACTTCTCCCTGGAAATGTCCTTGTGTCGTCAGTTGTGTGAATCGTGCCAGAAGATTCAAGGGGCGAAGGTTCCTTTTCACTATGATCATACAGAAGACAAGCAACAGAAGAAGTCCAACTGCTACAATGATACGCGAGGCAACCAGCAACTTATGATACGAAGCGAAGATATCGCTCTCAGGACAAATAATTGCCACGCTCCATCCTGTATTCTTGAAAGGCTTATAGAACACATAGCAAGGTTCACCGTTTAATATGACATTGCGATGACCTGTCTCGCCAGCAATCATTGCTTCACCAATACTTGTTAAGATAGAGTCCTCCTTTTCCATTGTACGCGTGAAAATGGTTTCATAGAAAAGTTTCGTGGTATCAGGATGTACCAGATAAGTGCCACCTTTTCCAAGCAGGACACTATAGGAATTGGGATATGGTTTAGCTTCCGATATCGTTTTTGAGAACCAATCAAGACAGATATCGACAGAGAATGTTCCTACCACATTACCTTTTCTGTCGTGTATTGGCTGGCTATAACTGGAGAAGATATCCTTCACGATAATACCCTCTGTAGCATCCTCTTGGAAGGGTTCTATCCAGTAAGGCTTATTGAGCAGTTTGGGTATCAGATACCAGTCCATGCAATGATACTGATAGTTGTCTGTACCTTCCTGTTCCGTTTGTATGCTATCACCGTTATTATAGGAATATGCAGAGAAATAACGTCCCTTATTCTTAAAAAAGTAGGGTTCGAATGATATACTGGTTCCTGACAGTTCAGGATTGTTCTCCAGCACCTGTCTGCTCAAATCGAACATCATATCAGGATTGTCCAGATGTTGCTCTATCACCACCAGCATGTTATTGGCAGCAACCTCTGTACGATGTAGCGTATTATCTATGTGCAGCACTGCACCCTCAATAGTCTTTGTGGCTTTGTTCCATGCTTCTTCTCTGACCACATCGCGTGTCTCTGCAAACATCAACGTGAAAGCCACCACAAAGATAGCTGTTACCAATACGACTACCCAGAATGTCAAACGGGTAGATAGTGAACTGCGAATCCATCTGATTATCGATTTCATAGGCCCATCAGTTCATTATAGGTTACAGGACGTGCTATCAATCCGCATTCTGACATCAAACGGCTCGCTTTCTCAACCATGTCTTTTCGCACACGGAACTCGCGCTTTTGCGTATCTTTATTGATTTGTAGACGCAGGCATTCCTTCAGCATAAACTTCTGCATGACACGATTGGTAGGTGTATTAAAACGCGTCACGTATTTCATCACAATATTCAGCGCCTCCTCAGGATGTTTCGCAGCCCACTCCCAACCTTTCTGGCTGGCCTTGGCAAACTTCTGGCACTCTGTGCGATGCGACAAGAAGTAGTCACGCTTCACATAAACACCTGTCTCCTGAATATTGTAGTCGTGATCGCTAAAACGATAGATGCTTTCTTCTGAGAGTTTAAAACCTGATTGCAACAATTGGTAGTATTCATTATAGCTAACCACCATCGTAGCATCTACAGCACCAGATAGAAACAAGTTGATTCCGCTTGTAAATCTCACCCATTCGTAATTCATATGTTCACGTTTATCCATGATATAAGTGAGATAGTTAGGATCAGAATTAAAGATGGCCACTTTCTTTCCTTTCATCTTCAACGGATCAGTATCCCATCGGGATATCAGCAAATTACTGCTGTTCATGGAATCCTGGAAGATATTCACCAATTGAAATCCCTGTGCGATAAAATCCATTGCAGACATCAGGGAGAACATTTCAGCTTGACTGGCAGAGGTCTTCAATCTGTTCAATGCAGAACTGGTCAATGAAGGGTGTTGTATTTCAACATTCAGTCCTATCTCTTTATAAAATCCCTTTTCGTAAGCAACATAATAGCCTGCAAACTGAGCCTGAGCAATCCATGCTGTCGTAAACACAAACTTATCCGATTGTGCAGAAACCAACATAGTTCCAAGAAGGATGCCCGTCAGTAGGGAAAGAAATCTGGCTTTCAGTAATCTCATGCTTTAGGATGGAGTTAGTTTATAATTGTTAGTTTTACATTTATTGTTTATGGTGCAAAGATAAAAAAAAAACAGGGAAACGATTCTCTATTCCCCTGTTTTTTTGAATTATTTAATGATTTTCCTTATATTTCGCGTCTTTTGGCCATTAAATCAGCGAGAAAGCAACGTCCATCATGTGTGTAAAGGTTGTCTGACGCTCTTCAGCAGTCGTCACCTCACCAGTCAGGATATGGTCGGAAATAGTACACAAGCCCAGAGCCCTGCGACCAGCACGTGCTGCATTCATATAAAGAGCGGCTATCTCCATTTCCAGAGCCAGCACACCCATCTGAATCCACTTATCGTTATGAGGATTTTCGCCATAGAACACATCACTCGAGAAGACATTACCTACACGGTAATTATATCCGAATTTTTCGCAAGCTTCTGCTGCCTGACGACACAGCTGGAAATCAGCAATGGGAGCAAATGTTCCAGGCAGCTCATATTGCGCTGCATAGTTGGAATTAGTGCATGCACCCTGAGCAATCGCAATATCGCCAATATGGAGATCGTGATTGATAGAGCCTGCCGATCCGACGCGGATAATAGTTTGCACATTGTAAAAATTAAAGAGCTCATAAGTATAGATGCCAATAGAAGGCATTCCCATACCATGACCCATCACGCTGACACGCTTACCATTATAGGTGCCTGTGTATCCCAGCATGCCACGAACATGATTAAACTCTACGGGATCTGTGAGGAATCTCTCAGCCATGAATTTCACTCGCAGGGGGTCGCCTGCCATAATTACTGTTTCAGCAATTTCGCCTAGTTTTGCTCCGATGTGGGGAGTTGGTGTTAGGTCCTTTGTCATAGTAGTAAATGATTTAAATTTGGTTATAATGTGAATATTTAGTTGCAAATATAGTGTTTTTCCTCGATAAATGCAAAGAAAAAGCGAAAAAATTAATGTTTTCGGATTTTTTATTGTACCTTTGCACGCTATATAATAAGTTACAACCATCAGAATAAAGGAAATGAAACAAACCGCAATACTGCTTCTGCATTGCCCAGACCAACAGGGCATCATCTCAGAAGTGACTCGTTTTATCACAGACAATCAGGGTAACATCGTATACCTTGACCAGTACGTAGACAAACAAGACGGCATGTTCTTCATGCGTATCGAGTGGGAATTAGAGAGCTTTCTCATCCCTCGAGAAAAGATACAGGATTATATCAACACGTTGTATGCCCAGCGCTATCAGATGACTTGTAAGCTCTACTTCAGCGACAAGCGTCCTCGTATGGCTATCTTCGTTTCAAAGATGAGTCATTGTCTTTACGACCTGCTGGCACGATGGAAAGCCGGCGAGTGGGATATCGACATCCCTTGCATTGTATCGAACCACGAAGATCTGCGCTATGTGGCAGAACAGTTTGATATTCCTTTCCACGTCTGGAGCATCAAGAAGGACCATTCGAACAAAGCCGAAGTGGAAGCTGCTGAGATGGAACTGCTCAGAAAAGAGAAGGTGACATTTATTGTGTTGGCTCGCTATATGCAGATTATCTCCGACGAGATGATTGCCGCCTATCCCAACCACATCATCAATATCCACCACTCGTTCCTGCCCGCTTTTGTTGGTGCCAAGCCCTATCATCAGGCTTGGGAACGTGGTGTGAAGATTATCGGTGCCACCAGTCATTATGTTACAGCTGAGTTGGATGCGGGTCCTATCATTGAGCAGGACGTGACTCGTATTACGCATAAAGACACGCCTGAGAGTCTGGTACTGAAGGGTAAAGATCTCGAAAAAATTGTGCTGTCGCATGCTGTATCGAAACATATTCAGCGTAAGATTCTCACTTATAAGAACAAAACGATTATCTTCTCATGAATGTAGCCATCGTAAAATATAATGCAGGCAATATATATAGCGTCGTGAATGCCCTCAAGCGTCTTGGCGTCGACCCCTTGCTGACTGACGATGCAGAACAACTGCTGAAGGCTGACCGTGTGGTATTTCCTGGACAGGGCGAGGCCAAGGGTGCTATGGAGTATCTGAAAGCCAGACGTCTGGATGAGGTCATCCGCCACTTGAGCCAGCCAGTATTAGGCATCTGCATCGGACAACAGCTATTGTGTCGTCATTCTGAGGAGGGCGATGTTGATTGCATTGGAATTTTCGATGTCGATGTGAAGCGTTTCCAGCCAAAGCGTCATGAGGACAAAGTGCCCTGCATGGGATGGAATAAGCTAGATGTAAGATGTAAGATGGAGGATGGAGGATGTAGTCCGCTGTATGCTGGCTTGGATAATCCTTATGTCTACTTCGTTCACAGCTTCTATGTTCCTGTCTGCGAACAGACGATTGCTACCGCTGATTATATTCTTCCCTACTCTGCATCATTGCAGAAGGATAATTTCTATACCTGTCAGTTCCATCCTGAAAAGAGTGGCGCTGTAGGAGAGCGAATTTTGGAGAATTTTCTCCAATTGACAATTGATAATGGATAATTGATAATTATGATTGAACTGATTCCCGCTATCGATATCATTAACGGACAATGCGTTCGTCTGACCAAAGGTGACTACGACCAGAAGACGGTATATGGTCATCCCTTGGAGATGGCTCAGGATTTTGAGCGCATTGGTTTCCAGCGCCTGCATGTGGTCGATCTCGATGGGGCTAAATCAAAACATATTGTCAATGGTGCCGTGCTTCATCAGATTACTACGGAGACCAAGCTCAAAGTTGACTTTGGTGGTGGCATCAAGACAGATAACGACTTGGAAGAAGCCTTCCGTCAAGGTGCGCAGATGGTTACAGTAGGTTCTATTGCCGTTACAGAACCGGAGCGCTTTATGGGTTGGCTCGATAAATATGGTGCAGAGCGAATGATACTTGGTGCTGACGTCAGAAACGGCAAAATCAGCATCAACGGATGGAAAGAGGATTCGTCAGAAGATCTCCTGCCTTTCTTGCAGAAATACATAGATGCTGGTGTCAAGAATGTGCTGTGCACAGAAATATCCAAAGACGGTACACTCAGCGGACCGGCTATCGATCTCTATCGTCGTGTGATGGATGCTTATCCTGACTTGCATCTGATTGCTTCAGGTGGTGTCTCTTGTATCGACGACATCAAGGCGCTGGATTGTGCAGGTATTCCTGCTGTGGTGTTTGGTAAGGCTATTTACGAAGGTAAAATTAATTTGAACGAACTATGGGATTGGCAAAACGCATCATACCATGCCTAGACGTTAAGGACGGCGAGACTGTCAAAGGCATCAATTTCGTGAATCTGCGAAGTGCAGGTGACCCCGTTGAGTTGGGGAAAGCCTATTCTGAGCAGGGAGCAGACGAATTATGCTTTCTTGACATCACAGCATCTTTCGAAGGTCGCAAGACATTTACCGAAATGGTGACGCGTGTGGCAGAAACCATCAACATTCCCTTTACCGTAGGCGGAGGCATCAATGAACTGAAAGATGTTGAGCGACTGCTGTATGCTGGTGCTGATAAGGTCAGCGTCAATAGTGCAGCCATTCGTCATCCTGAACTCATCGAGGAGATTACAACTCGTTTTGGTAGTCAGGTTTGTGTGGTAGCTATCGATGCCCGTCTGGACGAAGACGGATGGCATTGTTATCTGAAAGGTGGTCGAGAGCGTACTGAACGTGGACTCTTTGAATGGGCTCGCGAGGCACAGGAGCGTGGTGCTGGCGAGATACTCTTCACATCCATGAATCACGATGGCACAAAGAATGGCTATGCCAATGAGGCATTGCGCGAATTAAGCGACACCCTCAGCATTCCCATTATTGCAAGTGGTGGCGCAGGCTGTAAGGAGCACTTCCGTGATGTATTTATCGATGGACATGCTGATGCTGCTCTTGCTGCCTCTGTGTTCCACTTTGGTGAGATACCCGTTCCAGAACTGAAACAATACTTAAAAGAAGAAGGAATTAATGTTAGGAATTAAAGAAGTTAAAGGAGTTAAGAAGTTAAAAAGATATGAAGATAGATTTCGAGAAGATGGGAGGGTTGGTACCTGCCATCATACAGGATGCAGAGACTAAGAACGTGCTCATGCTGGGCTTCATGAACGAAGAGGCCTATCAGAAGACGCTGGACACCAAACATGTCACCTTCTGGAGTCGCACGCGCCAGACACTCTGGACCAAGGGTGAGACCTCTGGTCATTACCTCAATCTTGTAGATATGAAGATTGACTGCGACAACGACACCTTGCTGGTAAGAGTCAACCCCATAGGTCCTACCTGCCATACGGGTACTGACACCTGCTGGGGCGAAGAGAACGAAGGTAATCCCCTACTCTTTCTCTCAGAGTTGCAGTCGTTTATCGACAAGCGAAAGCAGCAGATGCCTGAGGGCTCTTATACCACCAAACTCTTCAAGGACGGCATCAACAAGATAGCCCAGAAGGTTGGCGAAGAAGCTCTGGAGACTGTCATCGAAGCCACTAATGGCACAAGCGATCATCTGATTTACGAAGCCTCTGATCTGCTCTATCACCTCATCGTTCTCCTGACACAGAAAGGATTACGAATAGAACAAGTCGCTGAGGAGTTGCATCGTCGCCACGATCCTGAGTGGGACAAGCAACGTCGCGAGGCGAAGGCCAAAGGCGAAATGAAATAAGACGAAAGAATTCTAAGATACACCATGTTAGTAGATTACAAGAAAGTAAACGTTTATCAGCAGGACGGCACTCCCGTGCTGCACGATGTTGACTTCCACGTGGACGAAGGTGAGTTCATCTACATTATCGGACGCGTGGGTTCTGGTAAGAGTTCATTGCTCAAGACCCTGTATTTCGAGTTGGATGTCGAGGAGGCAGAAAATGCCTTCGTACTGAACCACGACCTTCGTGGATTGAAGCGTAAATACATTCCTGCCCTGCGCAAGCAGATGGGTATTATCTTCCAGGACTTCCAGTTGCTGGGCGATCGCACAGTTCACGACAACCTGGCTTTCGTCTTGAAAGCCACAGGATGGAAGAATAAGGAAGAGATAGAAGAGCGCATTGCCGATGTCCTTGAGGATGTCGAGATGCAGGATTATGGCGATCGTTTTCCCCATGAGCTCTCAGGTGGTGAACAGCAGCGCATCGCCATCGCCCGTTCTATGCTCAACAAGCCCAAGATAATCATTGCCGACGAGCCAACAGGTAATCTTGATTCAGAGACGGCTTCACACATCATTGGTCTCTTGAGACAAGTGACGATGGCTGGCACTTCCGTTGTGATGACAACTCATAATATCCCCCTCCTCGACCAGTATCCAGGCATTGTCTATCGTTGCATAGACCACCGCTTGGAGGAGATTACGGAGAACTATAATAAGATGGCTCTCTACGAAGAAGAGGAGCAGTCAGCGCAAAAGGGTGTTGATTATTCTGCCCGCGAAGACTTATCAATGTAACAGTTAGACGATTGAAAATTAAAAAATAAATACAGTTATGAAGGTAATGAAATTTGGCGGTACCTCGGTAGGTTCACCAGACCGCATGAAAGAAGTAACCAAGTTAGTAACCAAGTCAGGCGAGCCCGTATTCGTCGTGCTCTCAGCTATGTCAGGCACCACCAATTCGCTGGTGGAGATCTCCGATTATCTCTACAAGAAGAATCCTGATGGAGCCAACGAGATTATCAATCAGTTGGAGCGTAAGTATCTGAAGCATATCGACGAGCTCTACTCTACAGAGGAAAGCAAGGCCAAGACGCGCGAACTGCTGACACAGGAGATGAACTATCTGCGCTCGTTCACTAAGGAGCTGTTCACCTCGTTCGAAGAGAAGAGCATCGTGGCTCAAGGCGAAATGCTTTCTACCAATATGGTGGTCAACTACATGCAGGAGCAAGGCATCAATGCCGTTCTGCTTAATGCCCTCGACTTCATGCGTACAGACAAGAATTCTGAGCCAGATCCTGTCTATATCAAGGAGAAGCTGCAGGCAATCATGGAGAAGAACGAAGGCCAGCAGGTATACATCACTCAGGGCTTCATCTGTCGCAATGCCTATGGCGAAATCGACAATCTGCAGCGTGGTGGTTCTGACTATACAGCATCGCTCATTGGTGCTGCCATTGGTGCTGAGGAGATCCAGATCTGGACAGATATCGACGGCATGCATAACAACGATCCTCGCGTGGTTGACAAGACAGAACCCGTTCACCAGCTCCACTTCGAGGAGGCTGCCGAGTTGGCTTATTTTGGTGCCAAGATTCTGCACCCCACCTGCGTGCAACCTGCCAAGTATGCAGGCATTCCCGTTCGCTTGCTGAACACCATGCAGCCCGATGCTGAAGGTACCACCATCAGCAATGCCACAGAGTATGGAAAGATCAAGGCTGTTGCTGCTAAAGACAACATTATCGCCATTAAGATCAAGTCTTCTCGCATGCTGCTGGCTACTGGTTTCCTGCGTAAGGTTTTCGAGATTTTCGAGAGCTATCAGACACCTATCGATATGGTCTGCACCTCAGAGGTCGGTGTCTCAATGTCTATCGATAATTCTGCTCATCTGGGCGAAATTGTCGACGAGTTGAAGAAGTACGGAACGGTAACGGTTGATACAGGCATGTGCATCATCTGCGTCGTGGGCGACCTTGACTGGTCGAACATTGGTTTCGAGACGATGGTGATGGACGCCATGAAGAATATTCCTGTTCGAATGATCAGCTATGGTGGCTCCAATTACAACATCTCATTCCTCATCCGCGAAGAAGACAAGAAGCGTGCACTTCAGTCGTTGAGTAACAACCTATTCAATTAATCCCCTCACAATGGCAAAAGGACAATTCCCTGTTGAGAAATTCCAAGACCTTCGCACGCCTTTCTACTATTACGATGCCGACCTGTTGCGCCAGACCCTGCAGGCCATCCAGCAGGAGGCAGGCAAGCACGAGGGTTTCAACGTTCACTACGCCATCAAGGCCAATGCCAATCCCAAGGTGCTGCGCATTATCCGCCAAGCAGGATTGGGTGCCGACTGTGTGAGCGGAGGTGAGATAGAAGCCTCGCTGAAGGCAGGAATCCCTGCCTCTAAGATTGTGTTTGCTGGTGTGGGCAAGGCTGATTGGGAGATTAATATCGGACTCGACAACGACATTTTCTGCTTCAATGTCGAGAGTATTCCAGAACTGGAGGTTATCAACGAGATGGCTAGCGCTAAGGGCAAGACGGCCCGTGTGGCTTTCCGCCTTAATCCCAATGTGGGTGCCCACACACATGCCAACATCACCACAGGCTTGGCTGAGAACAAGTTTGGCATCGACATGCGCGATATGCTGAAGGTCATTGAGGAAGCTGATGGCATGCCCAATATCAAGGTTGTAGGTCTTCACTTCCATATTGGCTCTCAGATTCTCGATATGGGCGATTTTGAAGCACTCTGCAATCGTATCAACGAACTGCAGATGGAGCTGGAGCGCCATCATATCGTGATGGAGCATATCAATGTTGGCGGTGGCTTGGGTGTCGACTATCAGCATCCTAACCGTCTTAGCATTCCTGATTTCAAGTCATACTTCGACACCTACGCCAAGAAGTTGAAGCTGCGCCCAGGTCAGACACTCCATTTCGAACTGGGGCGTTCCGTTGTGGCTCAATGTGGATCACTCATCACGCGTACCTTATATATAAAGGAAGGTTCCGTCAAGAAGTTTGCCATCGTCGATGCAGGCTTCACCGACCTCATCCGTCCTGCCCTCTATCAGGCCTATCACAAGATAGAAAACCTGACAAGCAATGAGGAGCCCGACACTTACGATGTGGTGGGTCCTATCTGCGAATCGACAGATGTCTTTGCCAAGCAGATTGATCTTAATCGCACACATCGTGGCGACCTGCTGGCTATCCGCTCTGCTGGAGCCTATGGCGAAATCATGGCTTCGCAATACAACTGTCGCTTGTTGCCTCAGGGGTATATGAGTGATGAATTATAAACTGACAAATAAATGACAGAAACAACAGATATATCTATCGTATTGGTGGTTCACGACCAGGCAGGACTCCTTCGCGAGAATCTGCCCAGTTTTCTGAACATCGACACCAAGCGTCCCTACGATGTCATCGTTGTCGACGACCAGTCGACGGACGACACGCCAGATGTGTTGAAACTGCTGAAGGCAGACCATCCACATCTCTACTCTACCTTTCTGCCCACCTCCGTCATCTATAACCCCTCGCGTCTGCGCCTGGCTTTGACGGTAGGTGTCAAGGCATCCAAGAGTCGTCGTATCGTCTTTGCCGACATCAGCCGTCCTTTCAATTCTGAGAGTCTCTCTGGTCTTGCCAATTCCGAAGGTCCTATCACAATGGTCTATACGGGTCGCAAACCAGAAAAGAGCTCTATCATCTTCCAGGCTTTCGATTCGCTCGACGAAGCCACCAATCTCATCCTCAAGGCCGAGCGCCGTAGTGGATCCGGCCATCGTCGTCGCTTCTTCAAATATCGTCGTGGCATCTATACCGCTTTATCTGTCGATAAGGGCCTAGTGTTCCCTGTTATCAATCTTTTCGATCAGCGCATCAGCGGCTTCCGTCTTTGGGCCCTTCGCTTTAGTGTCTTTTTCCACAATCTGTTTTAATCGTCCAGCGCTATGAGGATTCTGCATTTCTTCCCTGCCAACGACAGCATGATTACGCAACACGTCAACATGCTGGCTGGGCGTATGGGCTTAGAAGCAGAAAACCATCTGGCCAATAGCGGAGAGTCAGCAAAGATTCTGTTGCAGCAGGGACTCTACGATATCCTCCATCTGCATGGCTGTTGGCAGAACGATATGCGTTCGCTCGTCCAGTTGGCTGAGAAGAAGAAGGTGCGCCTCGTGGTGTCGCCTCACGGACAACTGGAACCTTGGGTGCGCAACGAGAACCGATGGAAGGAGAAACTGCCCAAGGAACTGTTCTATCAGCGCGATGTCATCCATCGTGCCTATGCCGTCATCATTCAGGGACGCATGGAACAGGAGTGTCTCGACCACTTGGCATGGAATCCCCGTTGTGTCATCATCCGCAATGCCATCATCACACAAAGCATCACGCCTATCGATATGGCCCGCCAGACATTTACCCTCTATCAGAAGATTATCGATTCCAATCCGTTGGAACTGATGACCGACGAAACGCGACAGATGCTGTTCTATATCATCAAGGCAGGTATTACGGGCGATGTACGATGGTTGGAGGAGGAAGGTCGCACGCCCTCCTATCCAACCCTCGACCGTTCGCAATGGCGCCTGCTGTTCTGTTTGGCTCATCAGGAACATATCACGGAGATCATTCAGAAGGGTATCCGCACACTCCGTCTGGACACCCCCGATATCGATGCCTCACAGATACCCTATTTCCTGCCTGCCGATTATCAGGACACACAGAGCATCACAGAGGTTATCGGCAATCAGTTTGTGTCTGAAAACGACCGCCTCCTCGATACCTTCCGCCTCTTGCGCAAGTGGCAATCCAATGGTCAACTCAGCCTTCGCCACCTGATAGAACTCGATCGTGAATTGCGACAGTATGGTTGCGAAGAAGAGGATCTTGCAGAACAACTCAAGGACCACAAACTCTACACCCTGGCGTGCCGCCTGATGCAGCACATGAACCAGCTGACAGGACTTACCGAGGGTTTTATGCCTGTGCCCGCCTTGGACGACCGCACCACCCGGAAGTGGCAACAGCAAATCGAACAACATCTGAAAATATAAACAATAAAATTGTCGTACAGCCTAAAAATATAAAACTATGAATACTGAGACTATGAATCGCGACATGCACTATCTGCAGCTGCTTTCCTCGTCGTTTCCCACGATAGCTGCTGCAGCCACAGAGATTATCAATCTCGAGGCTATTCTCAATCTGCCTAAGGGTACTGAGCATTTTCTAGCCGACCTTCATGGCGAGAGTGCTGCTTTCCAGCATGTGCTGAAGAATGCTTCTGGTAATATCCGCCGTAAGGTGAGCGAACTGTTCAAGGGCGACATTCGTGAGTCGGAGCGCCGCGAACTCTGCACGCTTATCTATTATCCTGAGGAAAAGATAGAACTCATCAAGGAGTCGGAGCCTGATATCGACGACTGGTATCACATCACCATTCACCGTTTGGTGGCTGTCTGTCGCGATGTTTCTTCCAAGTATACACGCTCTAAGGTTCGCAAGTCGTTGCCACAGGAGATCAGCTATATCATCGAGGAACTGATGCACGAGCGCACGGACGACATCGACAAGGCGGCCTATGTCGGTGGTATTGTCGATACTATCATTTCTACAGGCCGTGCCGACGATTTCATCATCTCCATCTGTAATGTCATCCAGCGCCTGGCCATCGACCAGCTACATATTCTTGGCGACATCTACGATCGTGGACAGGGAGCCCACATTATTCTCGACACCCTGCGCCAATACCATTCATGGGACATCCAATGGGGCAATCACGACATTCTGTGGATGGGTGCCTGTGCTGGCAATAATGCCTGCATCTGTAACGTTCTGCGCCTGTGTCTGCGCTATGCGAACCTGACCACTATCGAAGAGGCCTACGGCATCAATCTCGTGCCTCTGGCCACCTTTGCGATGGAAGTCTATGGCGACGACCCCTGCGAGGAGTTTCAGCCCAAATTCCTGAAGGGCAACACCACGATGGAAGAGAAGTTCGTGCGCCTGACAGCCCAGATGCATAAGGCCATCTCCGTCATCCAGTTCAAGAAGGAGGCCCAGATATTCCACCGTCGTCCTGAGTGGCAGATGGAGAACCGCTGTCTGCTGGAGCATATCGACTACAAGCGAGGTGTCTGCACCATCGATGGCAAGGAGTACGAGATGCGCTCGTGCCATTTCCCCACCATCGACCCCAGCAATCCCAACGAGCTGACGCCCGAGGAGCACCAGTTGATGGAGCGCCTGCACCACTCGTTCCGTGTCAGCGAGAAGCTGCAGAAGCATATCAAGATGTTGCTTTCGCATGGCTGTATGTATTCCATCTGCAATCAGAATTTGCTCTTCCATGCTGCCGTTCCCCTCAACGAGGACGGCTCACTCAAGGAAGTCGAGATCTATCCTGGTCAGCGCTATTCAGGCAAAGACCTCATGCACAACATCGGCATGATGGTGCGTGCCGCCTTCCAGAGCGATACCGAACAGGAGTTGCGGCTCTATGCGCGCGACTATTTCCTCTACCTCTGGTGTGGCAAGGATTCACCCCTCTTCGACAAGTCTAAGATGGCGACTTTCGAGCGCTATTTCCTAACCGACAAGACCACGTTTAAGGAGGAGAAAGGCAACTACTTCCTGTTACGCGACAACGAGGCCGTCTGTGACCGCATTCTCGATGCGTTTGGCGTTACGGGCGACAACCGCCATATCATCAATGGTCACGTGCCCGTGCATGCATCGAAAGGTGAGAATCCCATCAAGGCCAATGGCAAACTGATGGTCATCGATGGCGGATTCTCTGAGGCCTATCATTCCGAGACGGGCATTGCCGGCTATACGCTGGTCTATCACTCGCGCGGCTTCCAGCTTGTTCAGCACGAGCCGTTTACGAGTCCTGAGGATGCTATCCAGCGTGGTATCGACATCAAGTCGACCACCCAGCTCGTCGAGCTCTCCGCCCATCGCATGCGCGTGTCTGATACTGATCGTGGCGACGAGTTGCGCGCCCAGATCAAAGACCTTCGCGAACTGCTTTACGCCTATCGTCACGGCATCTTAAAAGAGAAGAAATGAAGGTTCTCATAGCCCTTGGTTCTGCATGTCTTCAGCCCGCTCATATCCAGTGGGCATCGCAGCGATTAGCCACTCTGCTGAGCGATGTTCAGTTCAGCCACACCCTTTGGACGAAAGATATCAAAGGGTCTGAAACGATGTACATAAACCGCCTTGTGTCAGGCGATACTAAGTTAACAATCAACGAGCTAGAATCCATGCTTAAATCTATCGAGCAAGAAGCAGGGCGCACGCGCGAGCGCATCACCATCGACCTCGACATCATGCAGTATGGCGACCAGCGCTATCACGAGCGCGACTGGCCCAGGCCTTATATACAGCGCCTCCTGCCGTTCCTGCTGATGCTGTTGTGCTGCCTGTGTCTGCATGCCCAGTCGTTTACGGAACATTTCGCCGATTCCACCATGCGTCTCGACTATATCTTCGCAGGCGACAACCGCCATCAGGCCATCTATCTCGACGAACTCCATCAGTCAGCCCGTTGGTATGGTCGCCGTCATCACCTGTCAGAACTGCCACTCAAGGGCAATGGCTCCATCACGGTGACCCATCCTGAGTCTGGCGACACGCTCTATCGTCACTCTTTCTCCACACTCTTTCAGGAGTGGCTATCGACAGCCGAAGCCAAGCGCGTGCAGCGTTCGTTTCAGAATGTGTTCCTCATGCCATTTCCCAAGCATCCCGTTCGTGTTAGCGTCGAGTTGCGCGACTATCACGATTGTGTGATGGCCCAGATGCAGCACGATGTCGACCCCAAGGATGTCCTCATTCGCAAGCTGCGCCAGCAGACGCCATACACTACTCTGCAGCAGGCCTCTGACAGCCTGCATTGCATCCATATCGCCTTTGTGGCCGAGGGCTACACAGCCCAGCAGATGGCGCAGTATCTTGACGATTGTCGCACGGCTATGGAGTCGCTCTTCCTGCATGAGCCGTTCCGTTCCATGCGCTCGCGCTTTCAGGTCGTAGCCCTGCAGTCAGTTTCAAAGGATAGCGATGTCAGCCAACCAGGCAATGGTCTGTGGCTCGATACCGCCCTGGGTTCCCATTTCGATACGTTCTATTCCGAGCGCTATCTCACCACCCTCCAGCTCAAGCGCCTGCACGACGTGCTGGCCGGCACGCCCTACGAACACATCATCATTCTGGCGAATACCGCCCACTATGGTGGCGGCGGCATTTACAACAGCTACAACCTTTGCTATACGCGCGGGCAGTATTTCCGTCCCGTTGTCGTCCATGAGTTCGGCCATAGCTTTGGCGGACTGGGCGATGAGTATCCCTATGGCGACGATGATCCCATGTATTTCCCTGATGTCGAACCGTGGGAGCCCAACCTCACCACGCACACCAGCTATCCTGCCAAGTGGCAAGACCTGATTGATGCCGGTCGTGCATCACTCGTCGAAGGTGGTGGCTATCTCAGCAAGGGTGTGTGGCGAGCCCAAGCCGACTGTCGCATGCGCACCAACGAGCATCCCGACTTCTGTCCCGTCTGCCAGCAAGCCCTCCGCCATCTCATCCTGTTCTATACAGAATAGGAAACCGCGTATGTATTGAACTTTTCAAGACTCGATACGTCAAAAAACATGAAACAATTAATCGATACATGATTTATTTTAACTATTTATGAAACAGATTATTTTTTCCTTGATGGCGCTCGCGCTGCTGCTGACGGCATGCGGAGGCAAGACGAACAAAACAGCCGGCGATGCCGACTCCGTAACAACCGACTCCTTATCTGCCACTACGGAGGGTCCTAAGGTCGACAAGCACACTGAGGCCTATCTGCGTCAGCGTGTTGACACCATCTATCACGGGAAAGTGGACAGTCGCGACGCCGCCTATTGCTCCACGCGCTATTACAAGTTGTTGACGGCTGCATTAGATGTTGCCGAGGACAACGAAACCCTGCTGTTAGACTGCGACCACTGGACCAATTCGCAGGACGATACCGACTTTTCTTACCAGATAGAGAAGATCAGCGACATGACCGATTCCTCTGCCGTCGTCCGTCTGAAGGCCAAGAATTTCGGCAAGCGCTATCCAATCATCCTCAACATGCGCTTCGAGCGCGACGACTGGTTTGTCGACGACTTCGTCAGCGACGAGGGCACGAGCGAGAAGGAGTATTTCGAAATGTACGTTGAGCGCGGAACCTTCTACCGCCGGTTCTCGCTGGAGGACCTGCTCTACCTGACTGAGCACTATGCCGAGCGGTCGAAAGCAGAAGTGTCGGGCCTCAATTTCGTCTATCATGAGTCGCAGCAGGACGAGGAGGTCGAATTTATTGAATATGTGTATGGTCGCGACATAGCGCGGTCAACGAAGAAGGCCTTTGGCTACGAGCTCATCAACGAGACGCCCCATGCTTTCTATTTCTCCATAAGCCTGGATACCTCGACCAATGGACGTCTCTACTTTGCCAGCAAGGACGATGCCAACAACTTCTACGAGAGGGCCAGCAAGACGAAGCCCTTCATGTTCGAGACCAAGCGCATCGTGGTTAAGAAGCAGCCCGACGGCAAGTCGTTCCTTGTGCAGGAGCAGCTGAACGACACGGCGTTCAGCACCATTTTCGCCCTTCACCGTCCGGACCGTGCGGGCGAATACTATGAGATGGACGTGGAGATATACGTGTGATGTATTTGCCATAGCCGCTGCTGCGCTTGATGTTGTTTCTGATCAATTTGATATGTACTGCCATTTTTATATTACTGTTTTTACAAAAGCATCACTTTTAGTATTAACTTATTTAATATCAGGTTGTTAGAATAGGTGATGGTATTATGAAAAGCATCACCTGCCATCACGATAGCAAAACAAGTTGTTTTGGTCAGATTAACCCGCCTTTAAGCGATGATTAAGATGGCTTTAACGATACCAAAACAACTTGTTTTGCTATTCAAGAAGCCTTCTCTATCATCCTATAAGCCGCTCCGCTGTTCAACAACACGTGCTTACTCCAAAGGCAGCAAGACGAGACTCATTGTTCTTTATAGATGAGAGATGAGAGGGTTTTCCATTCCCCCACAAATTTGAAACAAAGTTGGAAAAGGCTTGGAAATATGCGTTTTCTTTCGTACCTTTGCAAACAAAAAAGAGAAAAAGATGAACGAACATAAGATTATCAACGACCCTGTTTTCGGATTTATCAAGATACGCAGAGGACTGCTCTACGATATTGTGCAGCACCCACTGTTCCAACGTCTGAACCGCATTAACCAGCTGGGACTGGCATCGGTGGTATACCCAGGGGCTCGCCACACGCGATTCCAACATTCGTTGGGCGCCTTCCACCTGATGGCAGAGGCGGTGAAATCGCTGACGGAGAAGGGCGTCTACATCTTCGACTCGGAGGCAGAGGCCGTGCAAGCTGCCATCCTGATGCACGACATCGGGCACGGCCCCTTCTCGCACGTGCTGGAGAACACGCTGATACACGGTATATCGCACGAGGACATATCGCTGATGATGATGGAGCAGATAAACCGCGACCTGCGCGGACAGCTGAATCTGGCCATATCGATATTCAAGGACGAATATCCCAACAAGATATTCCACCAGCTGATATCGAGCCAGCTGGACATGGACCGTCTGGACTACCTGCGGCGCGACTCGTTCTATACGGGCGTGACGGAGGGAAACATCGGATCGGCACGCATCATCAAGATGCTGAACGTGGCCGACGACAGGCTGGTAGTGGAGGCCAAGGGCATCTACTCGATAGAGAACTTCCTGACCACACGACGACTGATGTACTGGCAGGTGTATCTGCACAAGACGGCGGTAGGCTACGAGAAGGTACTGGTGAACGCCCTGATGCGCGCCAAGCAGTTGGTCAAGGAGGAACGCGAGATATTCGCAACCCCTGCCCTTGCCTATTTTCTGTATAACGACGTTGACAAGGCGTGGTTTGAGCAACACGACGAGGCATTGAGGATGTACAGCGAACTGGACGACTCAGACATATGGAGTGCGCTTAAAGTATGGAAACATTCTGACGATATCGTGTTGGCAACACTAGCGGAAGACATGCTGGACAGACACCTATTCAAGGTGGAGGTCAGCGAGGAAAAACCATCAGACGAACGGCTTAATGAAATTGTACAACGTATTGGTAATAAGATGAATATATCTGAAAATGACACCAGATACATGATGACACTGACAGAGATAGGTAAAGACATGTACAACCCTGAGGATGACAGCATCGGAATACTTTACAAAGACGGAACGGTAAAAGACATTGCAGAAGCTTCAGAAATCTTAAATGTGCAACTGCTATCAAAAAAAATACGTAAATATTACCTCTGTTATCAACGAGTTTAAGATTTTTTTCGTATCTTTGCAAACGTATTATCAAAAACGAATTTAGCACATGGAGTTTTCAGCCAAACAAATTGCCGACTTTATTGGCGGCCGGGTGGAAGGTAACGAGCAGGCTACTGTCCACACATTTGCGAAAATTGAAGAAGGTACGGAAGGAGCCATCACTTTTCTTTCCAACCCCAAATATACTCAGTATATTTACGATACCAAAGCTACCATCGTACTAGTGAACGAGGACCTTGAACTGGAGCATCCCGTCAGCTGCACGCTCATCAGGGTGAAGAACGCCTACGAGTGTGTGGCCAAGCTGATGCAGATGTATGCATCGGCCATGCCCAAGAAGACAGGCGTCGACTCGCTGGCTTTCGTGTCGTCATCGGCTAAGATCGGCAAGGACGTGTATATTGGTCCGTTTGCCTTTGTTGGCGAAGGTGTGACGATAGGCGACGGTTCACGCATCTATCCCCATGTCACCATCTACGACGGCTGTAAGATAGGCAAGAATGTCACCATCCACGCTGGTGCTGTGATTGGTGCCGACGGCTTCGGATTCGCCCCTAACACAGAGGGTTATGAGAAGATTCCTCAGCTGGGTATCGTCATCATTGAAGACAACGTAGAGATAGGTGCCAACACTTGTGTCGACCGTTCGACAATGGGCGAAACCATTATCCACCAAGGCGTAAAACTGGACAACCTGATACAGGTGGCTCACAACTGCGAGATTGGCGAGAACACGGTGATGTCGGCACAGGCAGGTATGGCTGGTTCGACGAAGATTGGTGCCTGGTGTATGGTAGGCGGACAAGCTGGTTTCTCAGGCCACATCAAGATAGCCGACAAGACATTCATTGGTGCGCAGAGCGGCGTCATCAGCAATACCAAGGGCAACGGCGAGCAGCTGATTGGTGCTCCTGCCATTGATCCGAAGGTGTTCTTCAAGTCACAGGCCGTGATGAAGAAGCTGCCCGACATGTACCGACAAATGGCCCAGATGCAACGCGAGATAGACGAACTGAAGGCTAAACTTAACAATTGATAATTGATAATTGACAATTGACAATTCTATGAAACAGAAAACTTTGAAAGGCAGTTTTTCGCTGTTCGGCAAAGGACTGCACACAGGCTTGAACCTGACTGTAACCTTTAATCCTGCACCAGAGAATACAGGATATAAGATTAAACGCATAGACCTGGAGGGGGAGCCCGTCATCGATGCCATTGCAGAGAATGTGATCGACACACAGCGTGGTACCGTTCTTGGCAAGGGTGAAGCTCGCGTATCGACTGTAGAACACGGACTGGCAGCACTTTATGCACTTGGCGTAGACAACTGTATGATCCAGGTAAACGGTCCTGAATTCCCCATCCTCGACGGTTCGGCTATCCAGTATATCGAGAAAATCAAGGAGGTGGGCATCGAAGAACTGAATGCCCCCAAGGACTATTACGTCATCCGCAAGAAAATAGAGGTGAAAGACGACAAGACGGGTTCGTGCATCACCATCCTACCCGATGAGGACTTCTCGATTACCGCCATGTGTTCATTCGACTCGAAGATTATCAATTCGCAGTTTGCAACGCTCGACAACATGGAGGATTTTGCATCAGAAATAGCTGCTGCACGTACCTTCGTGTTTGTACGCGACATCGAGCCTCTGTTGCAGGCAAACCTCATCAAGGGTGGCGACATGGACAACGCCATCGTCATTTACGAGCGCCAGACGACACAGGAACGTTTGGACCAACTGGCTGACATGCTGGGTGTTGAGCATCGCGACGCCACAGAGCTGGGCTATATCCAACACAAGCCGCTGGTGTGGGAAAACGAGTGCACACGCCATAAACTGCTGGACATCATTGGCGATATGGCATTGATAGGCAAACCCATTAAGGGCCGCATTATTGCCACACGTCCAGGACACACCATCAACAACAAGTTTGCTCGCCAGATGCGCAAGGAGATTCGCAAGCACGAAATACAGGCGCCCTTCTACGATCCCAACGAGGAGCCCGTGATGGACGTGAACAAGATTCGCGAACTGCTGCCTCACCGCTATCCCATGCAGCTGGTAGACAAGGTCATATCATTGGGTGCCAACACCATTGTGGGTATCAAGAACATCACCGCCAACGAGCCTTTCTTCCAGGGACACTTCCCTGAAGAGCCCGTCATGCCTGGTGTGCTGCAAATTGAGGCAATGGCACAATGTGGCGGACTGCTGGTGCTGAACACGCTGGAGGAGCCTGAGCGCTGGTCGACATACTTTATGAAGATAGACGACGTGAAGTTCCGTCAGAAGGTGGTACCAGGCGACACGCTGCTCTTTAAGGTCGACCTGCTGGCGCCCGTACGTCACGGCATATCGTCGATGAAAGGATACATCTTCGTAGGCGATCACGTAGTGGCCGAAGCAACATTCACCGCACAAATCGTCAAGAACAAGTAGGATTGAAAAATTGAAGAATTGGAAAATTGAAATATGGCAAATCAAATACATCCCCTTGCAGTTGTAGACCCTGAGGCAAAACTGGGCGACAACAACGTGATAGGTCCTTTCTGCGTGATTGACAAGAACGTGGTAATAGGCGACAACAACAAGTTACTGAACAACGTAACCATCCATTTTGGTGCACGCATTGGCAACGGCAACGAGTTTTTCCCTGGTGCCAGCATATCGACCAAGCCACAGGATCTGAAGTTCCAAGGCGAGGAGACGCTCTGCGAGATTGGTGACAACAACTCGATTCGCGAAAATGTGACCATCAGTCGCGGTACGGCATCGAGAGGCAAGACAGTAGTGGGCAATGGCAATCTGCTGATGGAGAACATGCACATAGCTCACGACTGCATCATCGGCAACGGATGCATCATAGGCAATTCGACGAAGATAGCTGGTGAGGTGGAGATTGATGACTTTGCCATCATTTCAGCCACCTGCCTGTTTCACCAGTTCTGCAAGGTGGGCAGCTACATCATGTTCCAAGGAGGCTCACGCACTAGCCAGGATATTCCGCCCTACGTTATCGCAGGCAAGGAACCTGTCCGCTATGCTGGTGTCAACCTGATAGGACTGCGTCGTCGAGGATTCAGCAACGAGACCATCGAGGCTATTCACGACACCTATCGCATCATCTATGCACAAGGGGTGCTGAAGGACGGTATCGCAGAGGCTCGTGCCAAGTATCCTGATTCGAAAGAGGTGGAATACATCTGTTCGTTTATCGAGACCTCGAAACGAGGAGTGATACGTTGAAAACACTAGTCGTCATCACAGGACCCACTGCTGTAGGCAAGACGGCACTAACCATCCGTCTGGCAAAGCATTATCATATACCTATTATTAATGCTGACTCCAGACAGATATACCGTGAACTGAAGATAGGTACTGCTGCCCCGTCGGACGAGCAGTTGAGGGAGGTGCAGCACTACTTCGTGGGTAATAAGAGCATCGACGACTACTATAATGCATCGATGTATGAGCAGGAAGTGATGACGCTGTTGGACAAGCTGTTTGAAGAACAACCCCTGCAGGTGCTTTCAGGTGGGTCGATGATGTATATCGACGCTGTATGCAACGGTATCGACGACATTCCAACCATTCGCGACGACATCCGCACAGAGATGAAACGCAGATACCAGGAAGAAGGGCTGGAGGCACTTTGCGAAGACCTGAAAAGGCTTGATCCTGAACACTACGACATCGTAGACAGACAGAACTACCGACGCGTGATTCATGCCTTGGAGATATGCTATCAGACGGGCAAGACGTACACATCATTCCGCAAACAGGAAAAGAAGCAACGCCCGTTCCGCATTATCAAGATAGGACTGAACAGAGAGCGTGAGGAACTATATCAGCGCATCAACCACAGGTGCGACGTCATGATGGAAGACGGACTGCTGAAGGAGGCCGAGCTGATGTATCCCAAGCGTCATCTGAACGCTCTGAATACGGTAGGTTACAAGGAACTGTTCGACTACTTTGAAAACCGCTGGAGTCTCGACGAGGCAGTAGAGCGCATGAAGGGCAATACACGTCGCTATGCCCGCAAGCAGCTGACGTGGTTTAAGCGCGACGATAGCGTCCGCTGGTTCCACCCTGACGAAGAGGAACAAATTCTGAATTATATCACACAACAATATGAATAAGTATGTTGAAATAGTGCTTCAGGCATTGAGAAAAGCCTGGCTATGGTATAAAGGACTGTATAAGGGTAGCAAGTGGTATGTCAAGATACTGGCTGTCTTGGGTACGATAGTAGCAACGTTCTTCCTCTACCTCGTGATGGTAGATATCAATTTCCTGTGGCTCTTCGGCAAGTCGCCATCGATGAGCGACGTGCGCAATACCCACCCTGCTGAAGCATCTGAGATATATAGTGCGGATGGCAAGATGATTGGCAAGTTCTTCAGCGAGAACCGTACACCCGTCACCTTCGACGAGGTGAATCCACAATTCTGGAATGCGCTGGTAGATACGGAGGACGAGCGATTTTATAGCCATCATGGCATTGACTATCAGGCTTTTGGAGCTGCCCTGAAGGACTATCTGCTGCATCGTGACGCACGTGGTGCATCGACCATCACCCAACAGCTGGCCAAGAACCTGTTCCGCGTCCGTACGCAGTATTCAACAGGATTGCTGGGCAATATTCCTGGCTTGAAGATGCTCATTATGAAGAGCAAGGAATGGATTACGGCCTACAAGTTGGAGTGGTATTTCTCGAAAGAGGAAATCATCACGATGTATGCCAACACCGTCGACTTCGGTTCGAACGCCTTTGGTATCAAGACAGCATCGAAGACCTTCTTTGGCACGTCGCCCAAACATCTGACAACAGAACAGGCTGCTGTACTCGTTGGTCTGCTGAAGGCTACCACCTATTATAACCCACGTATCAACCCCAAGAACTCGCTGGCAAGAAGAAACGTGGTGCTGGAGAATATGCGTGGACACGGACATCTGACGAAGGAAGCGTGCGACTCGCTGAAGCAGACGGAAATCGAGCTGGATTACAGCGTGGAGAATGCCTACGATGGCGATGCCAACTACTTCCGCGAGGCTGTGGGTGACTATCTGAAAGACTGGTGCGAGGAGAACGAGTATAACCGTAATGCGCTCTATACTGAAGGCTTTAAGATATACACCACCCTCGATATGCGTATGCAGAAATATGCTGAGGAGGCTGCTATCAAGCAGATGAAACAGGTGCAGAAGACCTTCAACCAGCATTGGGGAACCACCAACCCCTGGCAGGATGAGAACCATCGCGAGATACCTCACTTTATTGAGGATTTGGCCAAGAAGACACCTTATTATAAAATACTGGAACAGAAATTCCAGGGGAATGAGGATTCTATCAACTATTACCTGAATCTGCCCCACCCCGTGAAGCTCTTCGACTATGAGAACGGAACTATCGAGAAAGTTATTTCGACGATGGACTCTATCCGTTATATGGAACACTTCATGCATTGTGGCTTCGTGGCTATCGAACCGCATACTGGACACGTGAAAGCATGGGTGGGCGATGTCGACTTCAAGACGTGGAAATATGATAAGGTGACAGCCATGCGCCAACCAGGCTCTACCTTCAAGCTCTTTGTCTATGCGGAGGCTATGAATCAGGGCATCACCCCTTGCGACACGCGTAAGGACGAATTCTTCTCGATGAAGGTGATGGATCATGGCAAGGAGGTGACGTGGGCACCTACCAATGCGGACGGACGATTCTCAGGTGCTAACATCACTCTGAAACAGGCCTTTGCCATGAGTATCAACTCTGTGGCTGTGCGCTTGGGACAGGAATGTGGCATCGACCGTATCGCCAAGACTGCTCACGATATGGGTATCAAGTCGAAACTGGACGAAACACCCGCTTTGGCGCTGGGTTCGAGCGATGTCAATCTGCTGGAGTTGGTGAACGCCTACTGTACACCTGTCAATGACGGACGCATGCACGACCCCATCCTGATTACGCGCATTGTGAACCGTGATGGCGACGTCATCTACGAAGCACCCACAGAGCAGCAGCAGGTACAATCGTATCGTAGTGCCTACCTCACACAGCAGTTGCTGATGGGTGGCATGAGTGGCACCAGTTCACGACTGATGGGATTTGTTGGCTACGACAAGGCACAAGATACCGATTTTGGAGGTAAGACTGGCACATCGAACAACCACTCTGATGCCTGGTTTATTGGCACTACACCAAAGCTGGTATGTGGTGCGTGGGTAGGTGGCGAATATCGCTGCATACACTTCCGCACAGGACAGCTGGGACAGGGTAACCGCACGGCATTGCCCATCTGTGGCTACTTCCTTGCTTCTGTGCTGAACGACCCAGCCTTCAAACAATATCGTGCTAAGTTTGGTGCGCCAAAGGATGACACCTTGCTCAACAGCATGTATGCATGCGGAGGTTACTTCAATGCTGGTTCCGACTCCGATTCTATTTCGGTAGACAGTCTTGGTGTCGTATTGGATCGGATTGAGGAAGTGGTCGACGAGAACGGTAATCCTGTTCCTGCCCCCACGGCTCCTGCTCAACCTGCTACGCCATCGGAGACACCAGCTGCAGCTGAAGAACCCAAGAATGAGTAAACGTCAAACAGAAAAGATAGATCTTGATAATCACGAGTGGCAACAGGCACTTGAGATTATTCAGAACACCCGTCGCTCGCTATTCCTTACTGGAAAAGCGGGGACGGGTAAATCAACCTTTTTGCGATATATCTCGCAAAATACAAAGAAGAAACACGTCATACTGGCTCCTACGGGTATTGCTGCCATCAATGCTGGAGGGCAGACGTTGCACTCATTCTTCAAGATACCCTTCCACCCGCTAGTGCCCAACGACGAGCGCTATAATGCTCGTAACATTCGTAAGACGTTGAAATACAGCGGGGTGACCACGAAACTGCTGCGTGAACTGGAACTCATCATCATCGACGAGATATCAATGGTGCGAGCAGACATCATCGACTTTATCGACAAGGTGCTACGCATCTATTGTCGCAATATGCGCGAACCGTTTGGTGGCAAACAACTGTTGCTTGTGGGCGATATCTTCCAGTTGGAACCAGTCATCAAGGAAGACGAATGGCGACTGATGCAGCCCTTCTATCCTTCAGCCTATTTCTTCGATGCCAAGGTGTGGCAACAGATGCAGCTGGTAAGTATTGAGCTGCGTAAGGTATATCGTCAGAACGACAGCGAGTTTATAGGCATCTTAGACCGTATTCGCCAAAACCAGACGACAGATGGCGACCTGAAGCTCATCAATTCACGCGTGGGTAGTCCTGTGGGCAACACGTCGAATGCGCTTGAAATCACACTGGCTACGCGACGTGATACAGTAGACTGGATCAACGAACAAAAACTCTCAGAACTGGATGGTGGCACTGCGACATTCCAGGGTGTCATCAAGGGCGAGTTTCCACTCTCTTCTCTACCCGCTCCTATGGATCTGGAAATCAAGCCTGGCGCACAGGTTATCTTTGTGAAGAACGATAAGGAGAAGCGATGGGTGAATGGCACCATTGGTATCGTGATTGGTATTGACGAGGAGGAAGGTCTCATTGGCGTTTGCGATGAAGACGGAAACGAATATGATGTCGGATTGGAGGTGTGGGAAAACATGCGCTATACTTTCGACGAGAAAGAAAAGAAGATTGTCGAAGAGCAGCTGGGCACCTTCACGCAGTTCCCCTTGCGATTGGCATGGGCCATTACCGTTCATAAGAGCCAGGGACTCACCTTCCGCCAGGTAAAGATCGACTTCTCTGGAGGTGGCGCCTTTGCTGGTGGACAGACCTATGTGGCGTTATCGCGCTGTACGTCGCTGAAGGGTATCACGCTGGAAGAACCCATCCGTCGTTCTGACATCTTCGTACGTCCTGAGGTCGTAGCTTTTGCACGTCGCTTCAACGATGGACAGATGATGCGCAAAGCCATATACGAAAGCAAAGCCGATCAGGAATATCACGATGCGGTTAAAGCGTTCGACCATCAGGACTTCGACAGTTTCCTGAAGTATTTCTTCCTGGCTATCCATTCGCGTTACGATATCGAAAAACCTGTCGTACAGCGTTATATCCGCAGGAAGCTGGGTATCATACTCCGTCAGAAAGAAGAAATAGATTCGCTAAAAAATGAAATACTCCGACGAGAAAATTTATTAAAGCGTCTGGCTGTGGAGTATGTCCTGCTGGGCAAGGAGTGTGAACAGGAACACATGACGGAAGCTGCTATCCGCAATTACGAGAAAGCATTGGAACTCTGTCCTGACCACCCAGATGCCAATCGCAGACTGAAGAAACTAAAAAAGAACGACTCCCACAAATGAGAGTCGCTCTTTTATTCTTAACGTCAGACATCAGACTTCTGACATCTTACTTCTGACATCTGACATCTTACATCACCCATCTCTTAGTCTTCCTGATACTCAGGACGCAGCTTGCGAACGGTCTCTCCAGCACGCCACATCTCCTGATTACGCATAGCCTCGAGCTCCTTCTCCAAACCAGCACGATAGTCGGGCTTCGAGTTGGCATCGATAGTGATCTGAGCCTCGTTACCCGTCTGTACAGAGTAGTACAGCCACTCCATCACAGGCTTGATAGCGTCGTGGAAACGGGGAGCCCAGTCGAGAGCGCCACGCTGAGCAGTCGTCGAGCAGTTAGCGTACATCCAGTCCATACCCTTAGCACCAAACAACGGGCCAAGGCTCTGTGTCAGCTCCTCAACAGTCTCGTTGAAAGCCTCCGAAGGAGAGTGACCGTGCTCACGGAGCACCTCATACTGAGCCAGCAGCAGACCCTGGATAGCACCCATCAGCGAACCACGCTCACCTGTCAGGTCAGAGGTAGCCTCACGCTGGAATGTTGTCTCGAACATATAGCCTGCACCAATACCGATACCAAAGGCCAGTGTCTTCTCCTTAGCCTTGCCAGTAGCGTCCTGATAAATAGCGTATGAGCAGTTCAGACCACGACCCTCGCAGAACATAGTGCGGAGGCTGGTACCAGAACCCTTAGGAGCAACCATGATAACGTCTACGTCTGCAGGAGGAACAACACCTGTACGATCGCTCCAGTTGATAGCGAAGCCATGAGAATAGTAAAGCGTCTTACCAGGCTTCAGATATTTCTTAATGGTAGGCCACTGCTGAATCTGACCAGCATCAGAGAGCAACATGCAGAGGATAGTACCCTTCTCAGCAGCCTCTTCGATAGAGAACAGCGTCTTGCCTGGTACCCAGCCATCAGCCACAGCCTTGTCGTAGGTCTTACCCTGACGCTGACCAACGATAACGTTGAAGCCATTGTCACGCAGGTTGCAAGCCTGACCAGGACCCTGTACGCCATAACCGATAACGGCGATTACCTCATCCTTTAATACTTCACGTGCCTTCTCAAGTGAGAACTCCTTGCTGGTGACTACAGTTTCGATCACGCCACCAAAATTCATTTCTGCCATAATGCAATTGTTGTTTTTAAATTGTTATACTTATCCCTGTGTACTATGCCAGCCCTACCCGAGAGCCGGACGCTTGGTGCTTACCACCGCCATTTTGTTAGTCCACTCACATCCTACACGAGGATACGACGAGGGGTTAACTAAATAAATATGGCTGCAAAGGTAACAAATTGTCACTAAACAGCCAAATTATCTTTCACTTTTTAACCTTTTTAGCTTAAAATAGTTCCGCAGGGATAAGTTGCTTGGCATTGTTGAAGTCATCCACCGTATCGAGCTCGATAGAGAAAAAGTCGGTGGTATCAACAATGCGGAACGTATGTCCCTGAGGAATCAGTCGCTCGAAGGCGCGCTCATAGAACACGTCGATAAGTCCTTCGCGCTCTATCATTTGCTCTAGTTCACGGAACAGGGCGATGCTGTATTCTGCTGTCATCTTCTCGAAGCCAACACTCTCGCCTATCGCTTTCTCGATGCTGCAAACCTTGCTGATTTCCACCACACGATTGTCTGCATCGACGATGACCTTGATTTCCTCATCGCCCAACTCATGACGGTTCAATGCCAATGCGCTACCCTCTGCAGAGAGTACGGCACGGATAATCTGCGGATCGAAGAGGATGTCGCTATCAGAGAGCAGGAAGGTGTGTCCCTCCGTATAGGGACGCGTCATCCAAAGCGAGAAGATATTGTTGTTGTGTTCGTAGTCAGCATTGTGGATGAAGTGAATAGGCACTTCAGGATAATGCGTCGTGAGGAAGTCACGAATCATCTCAGCACGATAACCAGTCACTACAACCAATTCTGTGATGCCAGCTTGAAGCATCGCATCGACGGTGCGCTGCAACAATGTGCGCTCACCAATCTTCAGCAGGCACTTGGGGCACTCGTCTGTCAATGGACGCAGACGCTTGGCCATTCCTGCAGCTAATATTACTCCTATCATATTTCTTAACTCTTAATTCTTAACTCTTAATTTTCATCAGCGCCATACCTATCGCTATCCAGAAGATCTCACGAACACGACAGATAATACTGACGAAGATACCCAATGCAGCACTCAGTCCAAGGGCAGCTATAGACAGCACGAAGCCGCCCTCCTGCACACCTATCTGCATAGGCAGGAAACCTATCAGATTGGCAAAGAGCGTGGTAAACGACACGATGAGTATGGAGTGCAGGAACGTCAGCGTGAGACCTCCCAGACCTCCACCACAATCGATACCAAAGAGCAGCAACATAAACATCACTTCTGAGCTCTGTACCACTCGCGAGAAATATTCGAAAACGAGACTGGTATAGAAAGCCTTCGTGTCCTGACTATACAAAGCCGATATCTGACTGTCGATATTACGCAAAGCCTCAACATGGCGCCCACGGAAACGACGACTCCATCCTTTCAGTCCTGGAATCTTTCCAATAATGCCCAGCACATAGACCACAAAACCCTTGCGATAACCACGTGCGAACAAATAGAATGCAGCCAGACAGAACAGCACGATAATGCCCAGTACGATGCCAATGGCTGGTGTGATAGGCAGATCGCCAATAGCTGCCAGTATCAGATAAATGAAAATGCTGATAAACCAAAACCAGAAATGGGCAAAGAAATGCATCATGGCATACAGAATCACGCTGGACGTCGCATGTTGCTTGTCTATATCCTTCGATAGCTCCATGATGCGATAAGGCTCACCACCCAATCCGCCCACAGGCGTGGCATAGTTCAGCGCATAGCCTGTGATGGTAAGACGATAGATGCGCCAGAAGCTGACTGGTACCTCACCCTGCAGATTTCCTTTGATGATGGCACGCCAGGCTACAGCATTCAGTCCATAGACCAACAGCCACACACCCAGGATAGGTATCAGCCAATAGCCCGCATGGCAGATATGCTCCCATAGTTCAACGAAACTGACGTCGAACGTGAAGAGCATGACTACGCAAGCAGCACAGCCAAGGAAGAAAAACAGGTTGTTGAGTCGTTGCTTAGTCCAAGTCATCAGCTATCTTCTTGCAGAATGCCTCGTGGCGATGATTGACATAATACCAAAGCAGTCCCATACCCACGATTTCCCATACGAAATTCATCACGGGAACATCGAGCAGGCAGAAAAGGAAGAGCCAGAACGAACGGAAATTAAACGTCAGCAGACCATTCCAGAAGATGACAGGCAGCGATGCATCGTGGAACCGCTTGCGCACCTGCTCAGGAATATTGTCTGTTGATCCATATTTCTCACGCAGCTTCTGCATCAGGCGTTGGAACTGTGGCGTGGTAGCCTCCTGCTTCTTCGTATAGTCAATATACGACTTCTGGAAATAACGCTCCACAAAACTGGTGTTCTCGTCCATCGCATCATATATCTCCTGCTGACGTTTCGAATTGTCTAGCTCAGAACCCTTCTCACCCTTCAGGAAAAAGAGGTGAACCTGAATATAATAGTCAGCCAGACGCTGTTGGCCAGCAAGACCTGCGATACCAGAAATGATACCAAGAATATACACCACGACTGTGGCAATGATCGTGTTCTGCTCCGTATTCTCGATACCCAGCAAACTGAACTCCAAATCATGATGCAGGTAGAAACGATAAACCAGCGCATGATAGATGGGAATGAACCAGGCAAAACCTGCCACACCATCCAGAATACGACCTAAACGACTCTTCTTGCCTGACAGACGGGCCAGCTGTCCATCAGTACAGTCAAAGATATCAGCAATCATCAACAGCACAATGGCGATGATATTCATGGACATTCCCCACCATCCGCTATAATAGAAGCTGCCACAGGCAAAGAAGATAGCGCTGGCTGCACCAATAATCATCGACCAGATGGTGATGGTATTGGGATGGATATCAAACTTATTGAAGAAGACAGCCAGATAATAACAGAAAGGACGGATGACATGGAGGTCAAGCCAGTCTTCCGTCTCTGTAGATTTTAATGTCGCAGAAAAATTCTTATTTTTCTCCATATATTATTTCATTTCGTCATACACACGCTTGATGGTATCACATACCACCTGCGTCTGTTCCTTACGTCCTAACGTGATGCGCAGACACGACTCCAGTCCCTTGTCGCCCATGAACTTAATCTTATAGTCCTGAACCTTCAGAGCCTGCATCAGGGCATCCTTCATTTCCAGAGGATACTTGATAAGGATGAAGTTGGCTACCGACTTGTATACCTTGAAACCAGGCAGGTCGCCCAGCACCTTCTTATACAACTGGCGTCCCCACTCCATATCGTCAGCCACCTTGCGATAGTGCTCGTCGCTGTCGAGAGCAGCCAGCGCCACAGCCTCAGAGAAGCGGTTGAAGCCCAGATACTTATTGATATAGCTCAGGAACTGATCGTGACCCTTGCCAATAAATCCAAAACCACAGCGCAAGCCAGGCAGACCATAGAACTTAGACAGGGTACGCGAGATAATCAGATTATTATACTTGTTCACCAACGGAGCAATATAATCAGTATCTGTCGTGATAAAGCTGGCGTATGCCTCGTCTACCAATACGATGGTGTCTGTAGGAATATTCTCCATGATGCGACCAATCTCCTCAGAGCTCAGGCTGTTACCTGTGGGGTTGTTGGGCGATGCCAACAGCAGCATGCGAGGATGTACGCGATTGGTATATTCAATGACCTCGTCGACATCGTAGGCAAAGGTGTCCTCCATCTCGTGCAAGGGGTACATCTCAAACACACCGTCACACTCGCTGGCTACACGGTTGTAGTACCACCATGAGAACTCAGGAATGAGAATCTTCTTATTGTCGCCCTTGGTCAGGAAATAGTGGATGGCATTCTTCAGAATATCCTCGCCACCATAGGCCAGCAGCACCTGATTCTCAGGCACCTTATAAATCTCGCTGACGCGTACGCTGATAACACTCTTCTTACCCTCGTCGTAAATACGGGTGTAGAAGCACAAGTCCTTGGGATCGAAGCTCTTTACAGCATCAATCACCTTCTGACTTGGCTCGAAGTTAAATTCATTTCTATCAAGATAGTTCATATCGTCTTTTTCTTTATTTTATTTTCAGCCTGCAAAGATACAACTTTTTTTGCTAACAAACGAAAAAGACGATACTTTTTATGCTTCTTTAGCGGAACACCACTTTACTTCGACAACATTCTGTGCCATCAGAACGGACGATACGCACACAAAACTCCAGTTCACCAGTCTGTTCCTGATAGAACGAAAGCTTGTCTCCCTGATGCGCTTCAGCCACATAAGCTATCTCGAAACGCAGGATAGCATGGTCGCGATACCAGTCCAGTGGCCACAGGTCCAACACGTGTTCTATATACTTCACGCTGTTGATATGTCCATTGATGTCTACATCGTTATAATAGGTGTCAATGGTGCGAACCAGCTGCGCATCGTCCGACATTTTTACGCGCCCACCCTTATCGATGGGGCATTCCTTGTCTTTGACGATCCATTGTTCAATGGCGCCATTGTCGATGGCATAGATATCCGTTGGCTGTCTGCTCTCTGTGTCAATCATGGCCCAGATGCTGCGCCCGTAGCCGTAAACTTTCTCCCCTCCTTCGGAGGGGTCGGAGGAGGCTCCAACGACAGCAAAGTTGCGTGAGGTGAAATAGCGCATGGCACTCTCTACCCACGTCTCAACATTAAACTTGGTATATTGCTTGGGCATCTCCGTCATCTCGATGGCCAGGCGCGAGAGCACCCACGAGCGATTGATGGACATCAGGTATTTCATGCCGAAACCACGTGCTGACGAATGAAAATCAGCAGCATTGAGCATGTGGTTACCCATGTGGCCCATAAACAGCTTACCACTGAAATCACAGTGGAAAGGCTCGGCCATGAATTCGTAGCTTCCTACCTTATCCATTCTTCTCACGTTCTTCTAAGAATTCACTCACCTGCTCCTGCTTGGCACGTGTCACAGCAATACGTCCACTACGGGTATACTGGAACACACAGTCAAACTCGTTCAGCGTATAGTACAGATTCAGGATATCCTCCGTCTTGCCATTCTTCATCACCACCGTATACGTGGGATTCACCTCCATGATACTGGCGTCGTTGCGTCTGATTGTACGCGATATCTCAGGATTCTGCAGCACCTTCTCCGTAGAGAGCTTGTAGAGTCCTGACTCACGGATAAACAACTGGTCGTCCGTAAAGTAGTTGGCTTTCACCACATCTATCTTTTTCTCTATCTGACGGGTAATCTTGGTAATCTGATCCTCATCGCTCCAGGCGGTAATGGTATACTTATGCACGCCTTCTATCGACGATGGCGACACGTTAAGACTTTCAATATTCACCTGTCGACGTGTGAACACAGCGGTAATCTGATTCAGAATACCAGCAATGTTCTCTGAATAAACCAGCAGCGTATATAACTTCTTATTTTCTTCCATACATCTTACTTCTTACATCATCCATCTTACATCAGATCTCCAGCATCATATCATCAACATTCATGCCTGGAGGCGTCATTGGCAACACATCGTCATCCTCACGAATAGCACACTCCAGAATGAATGGGCCCTTCGTTGTCAGCATCTTGGTAATGGCCGAAGCCAGGTCCTTGCGATCAACGACAGCCTGATAAGGAATACCATAGCCCTGAGCAATCAGTTCATAGTTGGGATTCAGCATCTTGGTAAACGACTTGCGACGCTGCCAGAACATATCCTGCCACTGGCGCACGTTACCCAGATAGTGATTATTCATAAGAATCATCTTGACAGGTGCCTGCTGTTCCATAATGGTACCAAGTTCCTCGATACACATCTGGAAACCACCATCGCCCATAAAGCAGCAGACCTCTCGTCCAGGTGCTCCAAACGTGGCACCAATGGCTGCTGGCATACCATAACCCATCGTACCCAAGCCACCACTCGTACAAATACTACGCTTGTGGTGATACTTGAAGTATCTGGTTGCAAATAGCTGATTCTGACCAACATCCGTCACGAGTACAGCGTCGTCGGCAGCTTGTTCTGCTACTGCATTCACCACCTCGCCCATCAGCAGCGGACCTTCCTTGGGATGAATGGCAGGCTCTATCACCTTCTCACGTTCCTTGGCATCCAGCTCCTTAAACGAGTCACGCCATTCCTGATGGTTGTTCTTCTCGATCAGTGCTGTCAGCGCAGGTAATGATTCTTTACAGTCTGCAACCAGAGCAACATGCGTCTTTACATTCTTGTCTATCTCGCTGCGGTCAATATCCAGATGTATCACCTTCGCCTGTTTGGCATAGGTATTCGTGTTACCTGTCACTCGGTCAGAGAAGCGCATACCAATGGCAATCAGCACGTCACATTGCTGCTCTTTCAGATTGACAGCATAGTTACCATGCATACCCAGCATACCCACATTCAGCGGATGGTTAGAGGGCAGCGCACTCAGTCCCAGCATGGTACGACCAGCAGGAATATCAGCTTTCTCCAGAAAAGCCTTCAGCTCTTCCTGAGCATTTCCCAGTTCTACACCCTGCCCTACCAGCGCCAAGGGCTTTTTGGCATTGTTAATCAGTTCTGCTGCTTCGCGCACGGCATCCATATTCAACTGAGGATAAGCCACATACGAGCGCACAAAGGTCACCTTCTTGGGTTCCCAGTCAATCTCCTCAACCTGAGCATTACGGGCAAAGTCGAGCACCACAGGACCAGGACGTCCGCTGCGTGCAATATAGAACGCACGACTAACGGCCCACGCTACATCCGAAGCATGGCGAATCTGATAACTCCACTTGGAGATAGGCTGTGCCACACCTACGAGGTCAACCTCCTGAAAGGCATCCGTTCCCAGCGCACCAATAGCCACCTGACCAGCAATCACCACCATTGGCGTTGAGTCAAGCATGGCATCAGCGACACCCGTCAACGTATTGGTAGCACCAGGGCCACTGGTCACCAAGGCAACACCCACCTCACCGCTCACTCTGGCATAACCCTCAGCAGCATGGGTGGCCGCCTGTTCATGACGCACCAGAATGTGGTCGAAACACTTCTTCTCGCCTCGCGTATAGTCGAACAGCGCATCGTAGACGGGCATGATGCTGCCACCAGGGTATCCGAAAATGGTCTTCACACCTTCAGCCTGCAACGCCCTCATCAGCGCCTTCGCTCCTGTTATTCTGTCTCTTAACATAATTGTCAATTATCAATTAATCAATCAGGCGTATGCCACCCTTGTCAGCACTGCTCACGCTCTGTGCATAGGCGCGCAAAGCCTTCGAAACCTGACGGTTGCGCTTCAGAGGTTGTTGTGGACGGGCATTAAACTCCTCGTCACTCAACTTCACATTGATCGAGCGACTGGGGATATCAATCACGATGATGTCGCCATCCTTGATCTTACCGATGTTACCACCATTGGCAGCCTCAGGCGAGATATGTCCGATGCTCAAACCACTGGTACCGCCTGAGAAGCGACCATCCGTAATCAGCGCACACTCCTTACCCATGTGCATACTCTTGATATAACTCGTGGGATAGAGCATCTCCTGCATACCAGGACCACCCTTCGGACCCTCGTGGGTAATCACCACGCAGTCGCCCTTCTTCACCTTACCACCAAGTATTCCCTCGCAGGCATCTTCCTGTGAATCGAACACCACAGCAGGACCTTCGAAGTGCCACAGACTCTCATCGACACCTGCGGTCTTCACTACGCAGCCATCCTGTGCGATATTGCCAAACAGTACAGCCAGTCCACCATCCTTCGTATAGGCATGCTCCAGGTCACGAATACAACCCTCAGCACGATCGGTATCGAGTGAAGGCCATTGCTCGCTCTGCGATCCCATCTTCGTCGAGAACCTATTTCCTGGTGCCGAATAATAGATGTTTCTGGGGTCATCACTCCCCTCGCCCTTTGGAGAGGGGTTGGGGGTGAGGCTGTATTTCTCCATCGCCTCGCCCAGCGTCATACCATCTACACGTGGCGCAGAGCCATCAATCAGACCACCCTTGTTCAGTTCGTTCAGAATACCCAGTATGCCACCAGCGCGACCACACTCCTGAACGCTGTATTTCTGCGTGTTAGGAGCCAGCTTGCAGAGGCAGGGCACCTTACGGCTCAATTCGTCGATATCCTGCATCTTGAAGTCGGCACCAGCCTCCTGAGCCACAGCCAACAGGTGTAGCACCGTATTCGTTGAACCACCCATCGCAATATCCAGTGCCATAGCATTCATAAACGCCTTACGCGTGGCAATATTACGTGGCAGCACGCTCTCGTCGCCATCCTCATAGTAGGCAAAGGCGTTCTTCACCACCTGGCGTGCAGCCTGCCTGAACAGCTCCACACGATTGGTGTGCGTAGCCAGAATAGTACCATTGCCAGGCAGACTCAATCCGATAGCCTCAGTCAGCGAGTTCATCGAGTTGGCAGTAAACATACCAGAGCAACTGCCGCATCCAGGACAAGCACAAGCCTCAAGCTCCTGCATCTCTTCATCCGTCACACTGGGGTCGGCACCCTTCACCATCGCTGTTATCAGGTCGGCATTCTCGCCACGCCATCTACCTGCCTCCATAGGACCACCCGAACAAAAGACCGTTGGGATGTTCAGTCGCATCGAAGCCATCAGCATACCTGGTGTCACCTTGTCGCAGTTCGAGATGCAGATCATGGCATCGGCCTTGTGGGCATTCACCATGTATTCCACCGAGTCTGCAATGATGTCGCGACTGGGCCGCGCGTAAAGCATACCGTCATGACCCATGGCGATACCGTCGTCGATGGCGATGGTATTAAACTCGGCAGCATAGCAGCCCATCTTCTCTATTTCTTCGCGTACTATCTGACCAATCTCGTGCAGATGAGTATGGCCTGGCACAAACTGCGTAAACGAGTTGACAATAGCAATAATCGGCTTGCCAAACTGCTCGTGTTTCATACCTGTGGCCACCCAGAGTGCTCTGGCGCCAGCCATTCGTCTACCCTCTGTGCATACAGCACTGCGCAACTGATGTTTCATATCTCTTTTTTAGTATTTGTCTATTTTAGTCTGCAAAATTAAGCATTTTCTACTTAAACGCCAACAAAAAAGCGGAAATTCTTCATTCCCGCTTTCTTTTTGTAATCCATATCAACGATGAGGACCTCGACATTGAGTCTTTATTATAGCGCAACAGCAGTTCCTACCTTCTCCTCAAGTGCATCTTTGATATAGGCATTTCTCGCTGTATGCTACAGATCCCAAATAGCCTTTGTAAGTCATTATATTCATATGCCTGCAAATGTAACTAAAATCTAGTTACTTTCCAAATTATTTCGCAATTATTTTCATTTTTCAGTATTTTTGAGCGCCGCGACCAAATCTTTCCTTTCTTCCCTCATCCATCATATACATCTTACAGGTCCCTTTAAGACCTAGGGCATTATAATACTATTTCTTTTTTGCATAGACATTGAGGCAAGAACTCTATGAGTTGAGCAAAAATATATTTTCCGGTGTTCATCGAATGACTGATTTGCTTTTGAATTGCAAAGGTAGTCAATTCAAATCGTCACCGTCAATTTTTCGCTC
>JAEEGI010001147.1_pt1 | contig 66720 bp, 59 predicted proteins | sample 8958751 | NCBI WGS metagenome assembly JAEEGI01 (sample SAMN16246545, study PRJNA631951) | gut metagenome | biome: gut microbiome; feature: rumen; material: KS-attached | host: Bos | place: Iran: Karaj | collected 2018-10
TAATAATACTCTTTATACGATACGATTATTTGAACAAGCATCAATTTTATATGGGCGTTGGTCCGTTTCTACGGAAACGGTGAAAAAGGAAACGGGTGTGAATCCCGTACGGAGCCGCCGCTGTATTAGGATAGCTGAAGCAAATGTGTCACTGGTCTTTAGACTGGGAAGACTGCGGATGCGATGACCCTTAAGCCAGAAGACTTGCCTGCGCCTTGGGTAAAACTCCCCTCCACGGATCTTTGGAGCGGAGATCTTTGAATTTGGCTGCAGAAAAACGGACTGCTGCCGCATTTGGTGCGGCTGCAGTCCGTTCTTTTGTATTTATCCAGTCGGCACAGAAAACATATTCAACAGAAAGCAGAAAGGAAGACAACATGAAAAAGACGATTGCACTTGTCCTTTGTATCCTGCTTCTGGCAGCCGTTATGGTCGGTTGCGGAAACAAGACCGAAGGGAACGCCGCCAACAATACGGCGGCGGAGAAGGTCCTGAACTTTGGCCTGGAAGCCTTTTCCGATGGCCTGATCAACCCCATGAACCAGACGAACACAGCCTGGAACTGCATGCGCTATGGCGTCGGCGAGTGCCTTTTCAAGTTCAGTGACAGTATGATTCCCGAGCCCTGGCTGGCGGAGAGCGTAGCCCACAACGACGACTACACCGTCTGGACCATCACCATCCGCAATGGCATCAAGTTCTCCAACGGCACCGACTTGACCGCAACAAAGGTTAAGGAGTCCTTTGAGTGGAACAAAGCAGAGGGCCCTAACGGCACAGCCGGTCCCAATAAGTATCTGTCTTTCGACGCCCAGATTGAGGCGAACGACTCGGCCCGCACCGTGACCATCACTCTGCCTAAGGCTGATGATAACCTTCCCGGAAAGCTGGCAAATCCTATCATGGAGATTGTGGACGTGACCGGAACGACTGATTTCGATTACAACATCATCGGTACCGGCCCCTATATGGTCAAGGAAGCCAAGCCCCGCGTGGGGTACACCATGGTAAAGAACCCCTACTATTACGAGACTGTCCCCTATGATACCGTGAACATTATATTCCTGAACCTGGAAGCAAAGGCCAGCGCTCTGCAATCCGGCCAGGTGGACCTGGTGGAGAACGTATCCATTCCCTCCAACATTGCCCTGATCAATGCCGATGCCAACCTGAAATATGACAGCGCACCCGGCGTCCGTACCGGTTTTACCTGGATGAACATGGACGAAGGACGGCCCCTCAATGATAAAGTCCTGCGTCAGGCGATCCTGATGGCCATCGACAATGAGACCATCTCCAACTCAAACACCATCGGTGGTATGTACAAGGCCGGTTTCTCCGTGCTGCCCAGCAATCTGGACTACGGCTACAACAACCTGAATAACCCCTACAAGTACGACCTGGATGCCGCCAAAAAGCTGCTCACTGACAATGGGTATACCTACGACGGAGATAAGCTGATGAAGGACGGCAAGCAGGTCACGCTGGTCTACTACAGCTACGACGGCCGACTCCTCAACGAAATGACTGAGTCCCATGTACTTTATCTGACTGCGCTGGGTATCAAGATCGATCTGAAGGAGAGCACCTCCGGCGACTGCTGGGACCAGATGGGCGCGGGCAACTTCGACCTTTGCAACAACAACTGGACCACCGTGGGTACCGGCGATCCTACCGACTTCATGAAGAACTGGTGGGGCGAGTCCTCTGTTACGGACACCAACTTCAGCCGTTACCAGAACGACGAGTACGATGCGCTCTTTGCCGAATTCATGTCCAATTTTGACACTGCTGCCCGCAAGGAGATCATGCAGAAAATGCAGCAGATCCTCATCGACGATGCGGTAGCCATTATTGACGGTTACTGGTCCAGCTCCTTCGCCTACAACACAAAAACTGTCAGCTCTGCTCACATACACACCGCCGACTACTATTGGCTGACTAATGAGATCAAGCCTGTCGCCTGATCTTCAGTGAGCAGATACTGAAAAGGAATAAGCGGGAAGGGCGCATTGCGCTCTTTCCGCTCCCGTTGCATTTCCGGGATCACGTTAAATGAGAGGAGAGACGGCAATTGGGCAGAAAACAGCTTCTATCCAGACTGCTGCAGATGCTGATTGTGTTGATCGGCATCAGTTTTCTGACATTCTTACTCACATATATCTCGCCCGGCGATCCTGTTCGCAATATGTATATCTCAATGGGTATGGTTCCGGATGAGGAGATCATCGCTGAGACGCGTGCGCAAATGGGTCTGGACGATCCTTTTTTCACCCAGTATTTCCGCTGGCTCGGAAACTGCTGCAAGGGCGATTTTGGCACCTCCTTCTCCTGGAATAAGCCTGTTGTCTCGCTTTTGGCTACACGAATCTGGCCGACTCTGAAGCTGACGCTGTGTTCGTTGGTGCTGATGTTGGTTATCGCGGTGCCTTTGGGTGTGCTCTCAGCGGTCTACAAGAACAAGTTCATCGACTTTTTCGTCCGTGTGATCACATTTTTCGGCGTGTCAGTGCCCAACTTCTGGGTAGGTCTGCTGCTGATCCTGTGGTTCTGCGTCAAACTCAAACTGCTGCCAGTTGTTTCTTCGGGGGGCGATTTCAAGAGCCTGATCCTGCCTTCTGTCACATTGGCCATTGCCATGTCGGCTAAGTATACACGCCAGGTGCGCACCGCCGTACTGGAGGAGTTAGGATCCGACTATGTCATCGGAGCTCGAGCCCGTGGTGTGAAAGAGAGCAAGATACTTTGGGGCAATGTGTTCCCCAACTCTCTGCTGCCTTTGATCACCATGCTGGGCCTTTCCATCGGCTCACTCCTGGGCGGTACAAGCGTTGTGGAGGTCATTTTCTCCTATCCCGGTATGGGCAAGCTGGCTGTCGATGCCATCACAACGCTGGACTACAACCTCGTTCAGGGCTTCGTGCTCTGGGTAGCGATCATTTATATGGTCATAAACTTGCTGGTGGACCTGAGCTACAACTACATCGACCCGCGCATGCGGCTGAAACGGTAAGGTGTGCGGCATGGAAAAGAAAAAGAACAAGTTTTTGAGCAACAAAGTCTTCGTGATTTTCGGCATTCTTGCCATTCTCATCTGCCTCGTTGCGATCTTCGCGCCTCAGATCTGCGGTGACGTGGACCCCGCCGAGGGTGACCTCACGCAGGCGATCATGGCTCCCAGTGCAGAGCACCGCTTCGGCACCGATAAGATGGGCAGGGATATTTTCGCCCGGGTTATTTACGGTTCCCGCTCCAGTCTCTCCTCTACTCTCATCCTGGTGGCGGTGATCCTGGTGCTCGGTACCTTTCTTGGCATTATTTCCGGTTACTTCGGCGGTTGGGTGGACGCGATCATCATGCGTATCGCGGACATGATGATCGCATTCCCGGGCCTGGTACTGGCCATAGCGGTGGCCGGTATTCTGGGGCCAAGCATGCGCAACGCTATAATCGCCATCTCCCTGGTGAGCTGGCCGAAATACGCCCGCCTGGCCCGCAGCCTGGTAATGAAGGTGCGGCACACGGACTACGTTGCGGCAGCCCAGGTCACCGGCTCCAAAACAGGCCGCATGCTCATGAAATATATGCTGCCCAACACGATCACAACACTGGTCATCACCGCGGCCACGGACATCGGCTCTATGATGATGGAGCTGGCCGCCCTCAGTTTTCTCGGTTTCGGCGCTCAGCCGCCCACGCCGGAATGGGGCAAAATGCTTAACGACGGCCGCACCTTGATCCAGACAGCACCCTGGACTATGATTTATCCGGGCCTTGCCATTTTCATCACTGTCGTGGTCTTCAATATGCTGGGGGATGCCCTCCGGGATATTCTGGACCCGAAGTCTGAGTAAAGGGGGGATATCCATGGCTTTGCTGGAAATTAACAATGTAGATATCTCCTACGGCAAGCGCCTGATTGTAAAAAACAGCAACATCGCACTGGAGAAGGGGGAAATCTGCTCCATCGTTGGAGAATCCGGCTCCGGAAAGACCACCGTTATTCGCGCAGTGCTTGGCCTTTTGGCCGGGGGTGGAAAAGTCACTGCGGGCGACATCATTTATGATGGACGCAGCCTCCTCACCCTGAATGACATGGAGTGGCGAGAACTTAGAGGGCATGATATCTCAATGATCTTTCAGGATTCCGGCGCTATGATGAACCAGACACGGCTCATCGGCAATAGCTATGTGGAATATATCCGTACCCACGAGAAAGTCTCCAAGAAGGAGGCTTGGACAAAGGGAGCGGAAATGCTGAGCAGGATGCGCCTTCCGGATCCGGACCGCATCATGCACTCTTATCCCTTCCAACTATCCGGCGGCCAGCGGCAGCGGGTCGGCATCGCAATGGGAATGACCTATCAGCCCAAGTTGCTGCTGGCAGATGAGCCCACCTCGGCTCTGGATGTGACCACCCAGGCGCAGATCGTGCGCCAGATGATGGAACTCCGGGACGAATATGGAACAAGCATCATCATCGTCACACATGACCTGGGCGTCGCCTCTTATATGGCTGACAAGGTCGTAGTCATGAAAGACGGCGAAATTGAGGATCAGGGTACCCGGGATCATATCCTGAGGGAGACTCAAAACGCCTACACCAGGAAACTGATGAATGCCGTACCGTCGTTGGGAGGGAAGCGCTATGTTTGACGAAAAAGACCTGATCCTGGAAGCAAAGCATGTTACCCGGCGTTTCCCCGCCGCCGGCGGGCGGGAGCTTGTAGCCTGCAACGATGTAAACCTGAAGATGTACAGGGGAAAAACCCTGGGCCTTGTTGGGGAGAGCGGCTGCGGCAAGAGCACTTTTATGCGCTTCCTAGTCTGGCTTGATACCCCCAGCGAAGGGGAGATTTACTTCAGGGGCAAGGATATCACAAAGATTAAGGGCAAGGAGCTTTGGGAAAACCGGAAGCATATCCAAATGGTCTTTCAGGACCCCTCTACTTCCTTCAATCCCAAGATGAAGATCAAGGACATCGTCTGTGAGCCGCTGCTGAACTATAAGCGCATCAAACCCTCCGAGAAGGACGCCAAGTGCCGGGAACTGCTGGAAATGGTGGAGCTGCCAGGGGACTTCGCTGACCGCTATCCCCATAATATGTCCGGTGGACAGCGTCAGCGTGTTGCAATCGCCAGGGCCTTAGCCCTGGAACCCGAGATCATCGTTATGGACGAGGCAACATCGGCCCTGGACGTGAGCGTGCAGGAAACGGTCATTGAGCTCATTACCAAGCTCCAGCGGGAGAAGAACATCACCATAGGATTCATATGCCATAACCTGGGTCTGATACAGTCATTTGCCCACCAGATTGCAGTTATGTACCTGGGCAATATCGTAGAGGTGATGCCCGGAGAGGGCATGGCTGATGTCTGTTGCCATCCCTATTCCAAAGCGCTGCTGGACGCCGTATTTGACACAAAAATGGACTTCTCCAAAAAGATCGAGCCTATCAAAGGAGAGCCGCCCAGTCCGCTGGATGTTCCAGCCGGGTGCCCTTTTGCCGACCGCTGTCCCAACTGCATGGAAATCTGCCGTACGGAGCGGCCGACCCTGAAGCCCCTTAGCGCTGAGCATGAGGTGGCCTGCCACCTGTTCACTGAAAAGTCGAAAGGAGGCGCCTCGTGAGAAAATTTACTGCTTTGCTCATAATAATCGCTTTCTGCCTTGGCCTCGCAGCCTGCGGAACTTCCTCTGCGAATATCCCGGCTCATACCCGTGAGCCGCAGCATAAGATAGGTGTGATCGTTTACAATACCGGAGATCAGGAGGTTATCGGCTTCCGGGAGTATCTGACTGGCTACATAACGAGCAATTTTGAAATGGTACAATTTGTCTCTTCCGGTTCCATAACCTCCGGAGCTGAGGAACTGGAATTCATCCAAAAGGCCTGCGATGAAGGCGTGGAAGGTTTCATGAGCTTTTTAAGCCATGACTTGGAAGCGGAAGTGGCCCTTTGCGAGAAGAATCAGGCGTACTATTTGCTGGCCTCCGGAACGGTGACCGATGCAGATTTCGATGCAGTAGCTGATAATCCCTGGTTCCTGGGCATGTTTGGTCCGGGCCGTGCCTATGAATTTCAGGCAGGAGCGGATATGGCCAGTTATTTCGCCAGACAGAAGGTGGGAAACCGCTACTTCATTCTTTCAGGCGGTGCACCTCTTGGCAATGAGATGCACTATCAGCGCACCTTCGGCATACTGAATTCCCTTGCTGTCGCCTACGGCGTTAGTTTTAACGCTTCCCGAGAGGATCTGGCCGCAACGGATCAGCCTATCACCCTACAGGCCGGGGAACTCACCGTTACGATCTGCCCCGGCTATGTGGCACGGGAGAATTACCTTGAAACTGCCAAGGCCGCATATGGGGAAGGGAACTATGACGTGGTACTTTCCGTGCTGCCGCCGGAGGGCATGGTGGATGTGATCGGCAAGGCCGCTCTGGGGGTTGTAGATGCCTATCACACCCGCAATCTCCAACTGGTCAACGATGGGATGCTCCGTTTCCTCGTGGGCAAGTACAGCTCCATGATAGGCCCTGCTTTTGCCTTAATGCTCAACGCCGTGACCGGCTATGCCTCCGATTTTCGCGGCAGCGACGGCCGTGCCGTCCGCGTGACACAGGGTTTCTGGCAGTCTGACAGCCCGGAGGATTATGTGGAGAAGTATACTCTCAGCACCAGCGCGACGAAGAACGCCTACAATTTCGACGACCTTTCCAATGTCATCCGGATCTACAACCCAAACGCAAATTTGCCGGAACTGGTGGCACTGGCGGAGGCATGCTCCTATTACGCGGTAGAAGCCCGGCGAGGCTAGATTCACTCCGATACAGCCTGGTATAACTGCTGAGATACGTCCCTTGACAGCATGCAATAAAACTGTTAGCATGATCGTATATATCCGATTGTTAAATGACATTAAAGGAGAAAAATCGTGAAAAAAAGCTATAAGATCGATGTAGACTGCGCGAACTGCGCGAACAACATGGAAGAAGCAGCAAAAAAGACTCCCGGCGTTAAAGATTGCACTGTCAGTTTTATGACTTTGAAAATGAAAGTGGAGTTTGAGGAAGGTGCAGATGTAGACAGCGTGATGAAAAATGTCTACGCAAACTGCAAAAAGGTAGAAGACGATTGTGAGATTTATCTGTGAGATCATTGCAGGCCGACATGGTTTCCCGTGCCGGCCTGCAGTTTATACAAAATAGACGAGGTTTAACATGAATAAAAAGCAGAAGACCCTGCTCTGGCGCATCATCATTGCGGCCATTTTCTGGGTACCGCTGTTCCTCATCAGCGAAGACATCGTTCATCTGGATATGCCCCGTTGGGCTATTGTCGTTCTCTTTCTGATCCCTTACCTGCTTGTAGGGTACGATATCCTTCGCAAAGCCTTCAAGGGCATCTGCAACGGTAAGATCTTTGATGAAAACTTCCTCATGGCCATCGCCACATTAGGAGCCATCGTACTGGGTGAGTACGGCGAGGGTGTGGCGGTCATGCTGCTGTACCAGATCGGTGAACTCTTCCAGAGCTATGCTGTGGGAAAATCCCGCCGCAGCATCACTGAGCTCATGGATATCCGCCCTGATTACGCCAACTTGGAGAATGAGGACGGAGAGACCAATCAGGTGGATCCTGACGAGGTGGAGATCGGCAGCATCATTGTAGTGAAACCCGGCGAGAAGGTTCCTCTGGACGGTGTGATTGTGGAGGGCACATCTGCCCTGAATACCAGCGCCCTTACTGGCGAGAGCAAGCCCAGGGAAGTGGGACCGGAGGAGGATGTGCTCAGCGGCAGCATCAACATGACCGGCGTACTGCGCATCCGCACCACTACGGAGTTTGACGAAAGCACCGCATCCAAAATTCTGGACCTGGTGGAGAACGCAGCCTCAAGAAAATCGAAGTCGGAAAACTTCATCTCAAAATTTGCCAAGTACTACACACCTATCGTCTGCTGCTGTGCGCTGGCCCTGGCCATCCTGCCGCCTCTGTATATTCTGCTGTCGAAAGGCAGCACGGGTATCGGCGCGGTATGGGGCGAGTGGATCCTACGTGCTTGTACATTGCTGGTCATCTCCTGCCCCTGCGCCGTTGTGATCTCCATACCCCTGAGCTTTTTCGCAGGACTGGGAGGCGCCAGCAAACAGGGTATACTGGTGAAGGGATCCAATTATCTGGAGACCCTCTCCCAGGTGCGTATGGTGGCCTTCGATAAAACCGGCACCATCACGAAAGGGAACTTTGTCGTGACGGCGGTGCATAAGAGTCCGATCGATGAAGCAAAGCTTCTGGAATATGCAGCCCATGTGGAGGGTTTCTCTTCGCATCCCATAGCCGCCAGCATCCGGGATGCCTACGGCAAACACATCGACCGCAGCCGTGTTGCAGAGCTGACGGAGATCAGCGGTCATGGTATTACGGCAAAGCTGGACGGGGTCGCCGTTGCCATCGGAAACGACAAACTCATGAGCAAGCTGAACGTAGACTATGAACCCTGCGACGAGCATGTGGGCACCGTGCTGCACATGGCTGTCGACGGAGCATACTGCGGTCATATCGTTATTTCCGATGAAATCAAGGAAAACAGCAGGGAGGCCATGGCAGCCTTACGGAAGGCCGGAGTAAATAAAACCGTCATGCTCACCGGCGACGCAGGAAACGTTGCCGAGAAGGTGGCCGCCGAGGTGGGACTCACCGATTACCGGGCTGAGTTGCTGCCTGCAGACAAGGTCAGCTGTGTCGAGGAGCTTCTGAGAGAATGCACAGGCAATGAGCGCCTGGCTTTCGTGGGGGACGGCATCAACGACGCACCGGTCCTCTCCCGGGCGGATATCGGCATTGCCATGGGGGCTCTGGGCTCCGACGCCGCCATCGAAGCAGCGGACGTGGTGCTTATGGACGACGATCCACTGAAGATAGCCAAGGCCATCCGCATCTCCCGCAAATGCATCGGGATCGTGAAGCAGAACATCATCTTTGCCCTTGCGGTGAAGCTGGTATGCCTGGTGCTGGCGGCTTTCGGTATTGCCAACATGTGGATCGCCATCATAGCGGATGTGGGGGTGATGATCCTCGCAGTTCTCAACGCAATCCGCTGCCTGTTTGTAAATAAGCTATAAGTGATTTAAACGAAATACTATCGATATGACAGAAGGATAATACTTGACTCCGCTGTGTTGATCTGTTAGTATACATACGCTCTTTGTACTGCTATTCGCTACAGCACAAACTGAACAGGCCAGAGCCTCAGATGCTCGGAGCCGGGTTACGAAAGTAACAGTGGTATTAACCCACGGGACAGTGCGTGAACGCTGATCCGTGGGTTTTTCCGCGGGCGAAGAGAATCGTTTATTTTGGAGGTAAGGCCTTATGCAAAAACAGAATCGTGCATCTTCCGAGACTGCGGTCAGTGCGGAGTTTGAACGCACTGCCGTTAAAGTCAGTATGGTAAGCATTATCGGGAATGCCGTTTTATCCCTGCTCAAATTCCTCGCCGGCGTTTTTGCCCATTCCGGTGCCATGATCAGCGACGCCGTTCACTCCGCATCCGATGTGTTCAGCAGCATTATTGTGATTATCGGAGTAAAACTGTCCACACGAGAGGCTGATAAGGAGCATCCCTATGGACATGAACGTTTTGAATGTGTCGCAGCCCTTATTTTGGCTGTCGTCCTGTTGGTCACCGGCCTTCTCATTGGCCGGAATGCGCTGGAACAGATCATCAGCAGAGACTTTTCAGGCTCTGAAGCACCCGGAATACTGGCACTGATCGCGGCCGTCATATCCATCGTTGCCAAAGAAGCGATGTATTGGTATACCCGGTATTATGCCAAAAAGCTGGATTCAGGAGCATTGATGGCCAATGCCTGGCATCACAGGAGCGACGCTTTGTCTTCGATTGGCGCACTGATCGGTATCGTGTTTGCTCGTATGGGGTACCGTGTAGTTGAACCGATCGCCAGTCTGGTGATTTGTCTGCTGATCCTGAAGGCTACCTATGATATCTTCAAGGACGCAATATCAAAAATGGTGGATTCTGGTGATGAAACCGTTGAGCAGGAGATCCGTGAACTGGCACTGCAGCAGGAAGATGTGCTGGGCGTTGATTTGATTCATACCCGGATTTTTGGAAACCGGATCTATGTGGATATTGAGATCTGCGCCGATGGGCGGATGAGCCTGGAGGACAGCCATGCGGTTGCAGAACGGGTCCATGATGTGATCGAACGAAGTTTTCCCAAAGTGAAACACATCATGGTCCATGTCAATCCGGCAACAAAGTGAGTCTGATTTGAATTGCTTTATCCCGCAGGCGATAGCCTGCGGGATAACTCTCAATCATGCGCTGCCTTTTGAAATGCATTGACTCTATTATGAAATGATGGTATGATTTGTAGGAATAATCATACTTATGGAGAAACGAAAATGAAAGACAAATCCGAGAAATATGCGTGGAGTGTTACGGTCGGCAGCAAAGGACAGATTGTGATCCCCAAAGAAGCGAGAGAGGTATTTCAAATTCATCCTGGCGACACTCTGCTTCTTCTGGGCGATATGGACAGGGGACTGGCTATTCCGCGCAAGGAGACTTTTGCCGAACTGACTGCAATCGTGTTTAGGGGAGAGTAAGAAAATGGCAGTATTGGAAGTAAGTGGGTTGTGCAAATCATATGCATCCTTTGAGCTGAAGGATGTCTCATTTCAGCTTGATGCCGGAAGGATCATGGGCTTTATCGGCCGAAATGGAGCCGGTAAGACGACCACATTGAAATCGATCCTGCATATCGTCCATCCTGACAGCGGGAGTATTCGTTTCTTCGGCAAACCGATTGAGGGCAACGAGCAGGAGATCAAGAGCAAGATCGGTTTTGCCAGTGGAGCTGTCAACTATTATCCGCGAAGGAAAATTGCAGAATTGATCGACGTCACAAAACGTTTTTACCCCACCTGGAATGAAACAGATTACAGATATTACATGGATCTCTTCTCGATCAGTGAAGATAAAACACCTGCACAACTTTCAGAAGGAATGAAGGTGAAACTGAACCTGGTGTTGGCGCTTTCACATAAAGCAGAACTGATGATCCTCGATGAGCCTACCAGCGGTTTGGATCCGGTTTCCAGAGAAGAACTGCTGGAAGTATTCAAATATCTGAAAGAGCAGGGGATCGCGATCCTCTTTTCCACACATATCACCACTGATTTGGAAAAATGCGCGGATGATATCACATATCTTGTTAAAGGGAAATTGGTCGCATCAGAGCCCTTGAATGCGTTTATAGACAAATGCCGCGCAGCGGGCAAAGGGGAAGATCTGGAATCCATTATGGTCGCTACGGAGAAGGAGAGTCTGTATGAAAAACTTGCTCATTAAAGATTTTCGGCTCAGTGCTTCGGCTTTGACTTATGGTTTTATTGCAGCGTCTTTGATGACGATGCTTCCAGGTTATCCGATCCTTATGGGGGCTTTTTTCATCTGCTTGGGTCTCTTTCATTCCTTCCAGGACGGAAGGGAAACGAATGATATATTGTACACCGTCCTTCTTCCTGTTCCCAAAAGCGATGCGGTCCGGTCAAAGTATGCCTTTACGTGTACAATACAAATGCTGGGGTTTCTGCTGATGGTCCTTCTGACGGTACTGCGCATGACACTGCTTGGTGATGCTGAGGTATATCGCAGCAACGCGCTGATGAATGCAGGACCATTGTTTCTCGCTTTTTCTCTGCTTGTGTTCTCCGCATTCAACCTCGTTTTTCTGCACGGTTTTTTCAAGACGGCTTATCGAATCGGGATGCCGTTTCTGTTCTTCTGTATCACCACGCTGATCATTATGGCAGTGGGAGAGAGCCTTCACTTCTTCCCGGGTTTGTCTTTTCTGAACGTTCCTTCCGGTGAAAGGATCGGATTGCAGGTCATGATCCTCTGCGCAGCGATTCTTATATATGCCTTGATTATATGGCTTTCATGCCGGAGTTCGATCAGGTCCTTTGAAAAGCTGGATCTTTAAAGAACAATAAAGAGTAACGAAACACGCCGCGGAATTGGCCCTGCGGCGTGTTTCATGCGTTTTCTCAATTATTCAGACAATTCTTCCATTAAAGCTCGGACGGCTTCCGTGACTCTCTTGACCAGTTTGTGATCTGTGCCCCCAGCGGTTATCCCCGCAACAAGATGATCCTTGCGGGCAATACCGGGAAAGAAGAAATCGCATTTGCTCTGATCGGCGCAGACATTTACCGGAATATGCTTTTCCCGGCAAAGACGCCATACCCAATTGTCGATTTCCTCGACGCCGGTAGCCGTGATCACCAGATCCGCATCGTTCAGATCCTCAGGTTCAAACTTTCGCTTTTTGATTTCGATCCGAGCTTCCAGCGCCAGGGATTCCAGTTCGGGACGAATCTCCGGTGCGATGACTGTGATTTGCCGGACAAAATCCAGCAGGATCAAAGTACGCCTCGCCGCAATGTTCCCCCCGCCGATCACAGTGATTTTCTTTTGAGTCAAATCCAGGAATAAAGGGAAGCGCAGGGGGGGATCCGATGCAGCTGAATTTTCTGTCTTATCCATAGGTCAAATGCTTTCTGCTGAAACGGCATGTTTGATATACATTTCTCGTACAGCCGGATATTCTCCGAGACCTTTCAGAATGCATACCGCTTCGATCCCTTCAGCCATGATCTGACTGCGCCAGGAATCCGGTTCGTCTCCGGCCATATCGTTGTTGGCGTGATCCCCGGCCACGACCATAAGAGGGGTCAGGTAGACTTTCTTCGGTTTTTCCCTGCGGATCCGTTCCAATATAACGGAAAAACCCGGGTCGAACTCGACTGTACCTACGCAATAATTGCCATATCCATCCTGACGAAAACAGCTTTCAAACTCCTCATAGATCGGCGTATCCAGGCATCCGCTCCCGTGGCCCATGAACACCAGGAGGCTGTCGCGTTCAATCTGGGGAAAGCTGTTTTCAAGAATACGCGCCAGGTCTGTTAGATCTTTTTTATTCATAAGAAGGGGAGCTCCGAATCGAATCGTTGAGAAGGCAGAACTGGCTTTTTTGATTGTATCCAATGTTAATGCGTATTCTTCGCCCGGCAGCATATGGGTCGTCTGTACCAGAATATCTTTGATCCCATCTTGCTGCATGCGTTCCAGCGCATCTTCCACAGAATCGATCACGTTTCCCTGCGCCGCAAGCTTGCGTCGGATGATTTTGCTTGTCCAGGCCCGATAGAATCTGCGATCAGGGAAGTGGGAGCAAAGATCCGATTCAAGGGCTTCGATCGTGCGCTTGCATGTCTCTTGGTAGGATGTACCGAAACTGACTACCAGAATCGCCTTGTCCTGCATGTAAAAACTCCTCTCTTTATGCGTCTATTGATGGTTTGCCCGCTGCCGCGTCCTCCAATTCCTGTGCCAGAGCTTCCAAACTCGCTTTTGAAGCGATCCAGATCCGCATTCCCAACGCTTTGGCTGCAGCTGCTGTCTGCTGGCCGATGCATACCGCCTTTACTCTGTGCATATCGGCCCCGGGTACGCTTCCTGCAAAACCTCTAACCGTTGAAGCGCTGGTAAACACCGTATAGCAGCGGTCGTCTTCGAGGCATTCGATCGGATCAATGACCCGCGAAGCGGTGTAAACAGTCTGATAAAGGGCAACATCGTCAATACTGCGTCCATCCCGTTCCAATTCATGGATCAGCTCCGAATTGCCGGAAGCGGCACGAGGAATCAGGATTCGTGCGTCCGGAGAACACTTTCGATAAAGCTCGGTGCCGAGTGTTTCGCCATCTGCGACAGAGGGGATAAAGTCAGCTTTGAGTCCTATCTCCAGCAAAGCTCTTGAGGTACCCTGTCCGATCGCGGCGATTTTTACGCAGCAAAGCGCACGGAGATCGCTGACCTTGAGCAGTTCCCGGAAGAAAATACGGACGCCGCTTGGACTTGTGAATACGATCCAATCGTACCCCCCGCCCACGAGCCTTTGAATGGCCTGGCGTACCGGTCCCGGGTCAGACATCGCTTCCGTTCGGATCGCAGGCAATTCCAGAACTTCTGCTCCTTTTTCCCGCAGTATGGACGCTAATCCGGAGCTTAGTTCTTTGGGGCGGGTGAGCACGGCTTTGATCCCGCTTAACGGGCGTTTTTCTGCCCAGGAAAAATGTTCTGAAAGGGAACAGACTCGGCCGACAACGATAATAGCCGGAGTCATCACCTGTGTTTTTGCACATTCATCTTCCAGCGTTGACAAGGTTGCAACGATCCGGCGCTGTGATGAAGTCGTTCCGCGTTCCAGTACCGCAGCGGAGGTGTTTCCGGCCATTCCTGCAGCCAAAAGGCCGCTGCAGATATCGTGCAGCGCAGCGATCCCCATCAGAAAGACAAGCGTGCCTCCCGTACGGACCAGGGCGTCAAAGTCGATATCATAACCCTTTTCCTGCCTTCTGTGGCCGGTTATGATGTGAACACTGGAACAATAATCCCGATGAGTTACCGGTATTCCGTTATAGGCCGGGACAGCCAATGCGCTGGTTACGCCAGGCACGATTTCAAAGGGAATACCATGTTCGGCGAGCAATTCCAGTTCCTCTCCGCCGCGGCCGAAGAGAAAGGGGTCACCGCCCTTAAGGCGGACTACTCGATTCCCTTTGATTGCCTCATCCAGCAAGACGCGATTGATTTCCTCCTGGCTCAATGCATGGTTCCCTGCGCGCTTGCCGGCATAGATGAGTCGGGCTGAATCCGGTATCAATCCAAGTATGCTCTGCCCCACAAGTGCGTCATAGACAACGACGTCTGCCTGCTCGAGGACATCCAGACCTTTCAAGGTAAAAAGGCCGACGTCACCCGGACCGGCGCCGACCAGCCATACTTTTCCGCTCACGGATGCACTTCCTTTCTCCCGCTTAACTCAGCGGCAAGACATATGCCGATTTTCTCCGCGTCGTCGATCAGTCCTTCCAGACTCCCGCGGCAGAATGCTCCTGTTTCTTCGTCAAAATATAATCCGGAGAGATGGATCCGTCCGCCATTGATCTCAGCGTATGCACAGACAGGAGAGGTACAGCCGCCATTCAGCGCGCGGACAAAAGCGCGTTCCGCCCTGGCTGCAGCAAAACTGTTCTCATCACCGTAACGGTCGAGATAGGAATGATCCTCGCCTTTTCGTCCCTGTACGCCGAGTATTCCTTGTCCGGCAGCCGGTATGATCTCTTCGACGCTGAAATAACGGGATATTCGGTCCTCAAGCCCCAATCTCTTGATTCCGGCAGCGGCCAGCACAAGAGCGCCATATTCTCCTTCATCCAGCTTTCTGAGCCGTGTCTGCAGATTGCCACGAATGGATTTGATCTTATGTTCCGGAAAAACGCTTCTCAACTGCAGCTGTCGGCGGAGACTCGATGTACCGATCACAGCGTCTCGTGCGAGTTCGGCAGATCCTTTGGACAGCACGAGAACGTCCCGGGGATCTTCCCGGCAGGAAAAGCAAAGTAGCGGAAGATCTTCCGGGATCTCCATCGGCATATCCTTCAGGCTGTGAACAGTTAAATCAACGCGATGATCCTGCAGAGCCAGATCCAGTTCCTTGACAAACAGGCCCTTACCGCCGATCTGATCCAAGTTCCGATCGAGGATCTTGTCTCCGGTCGTTTTCATGGTAAGCAATTCGACATCCCATTCCGGGTATACCGTTTTAAGGTGATTTACCAGGGTCATGCTCTGAATGACGGCAAGCTGGCTGTCCCGGCTGCCGATCGTGATTTTTCTGTTCATGAAATAAGCTTCCTCACTGCGCTTAACGTTGCTTCAAGATCTTCCTCCGAATGGGCCAGAGAAAGAAACATCGCTTCGAACTGGGAAGGCGCCAAATAGATGCCGCTCTCCAGCATAGCTTTGAAATACCGGGTGTATCGGGTCGTATCACACAACTGCGCCGATTCATAATCTTCAACAGGGGAACCGTCGTTAAAAAATACGCACCCCAAAGAACCGATATGGTTTAATCTGTGCGGAACACCTGCGTCGTTCAATATCCGGTCCAATTCTGCAAAAAAGCGGTCTCCGGTTCTGTTGAGCCGCTGATACAGGCCGTCGTCTTCCTTCAAAAGCCTCAGCTGTGCCAAACCTGCCGCCATGGCAACCGGGTTCCCGCTCAGAGTCCCGGCCTGATAAACGGGGCCGACAGGGGAGACCTGAGACATGATCTCACGTTTCCCCCCGTAAGCGCCGACGGGCATGCCGCCTCCGATGATCTTTCCGAAGGTCGTCAGATCGGGCTGAACGCCGTAATACTCCTGCGCTCCCCCTAAAGCAAGCCGGAAGCCGGTGATCACCTCATCAAAAATGAGGATGCTTCCTTCCTGGTCGCAAAGTCTGCGCAGACCGGAAAGAAACCCTTCCCGAGGAAGAACAACTCCCATATTTGCGCCGACCGGCTCCAGAATAACCGCGGCTATCTCACCGGGATTCGCAGAAAACAGCGCTTTTACGCTTTCCAGATCATTATACTTTGCGGTAAGGGTATCTGCCGTACAACCTGCGGGAACGCCGGCACTGCCCGGTATGCCCTGAGTCATCAGCCCGGAACCCGCTTTCACAAGCATGGCGTCCGTATGTCCATGGTAACACCCGGAAAACTTGATGATCTTATTCCGGCCGGTATATCCTCTGGCAACGCGTATGGCACTCATCACCGCTTCCGTACCGGAATTCACCATTCGCACCATTTCCATACCGGGTACGATGCTGCAGATGAGCTCTGCCATTTCCACTTCGCGTCGAGTCGCGGCGCCAAAACTCAAACCGTCTTTTGCCGCCGAAGCAACGCTTTCCAAAACAGCCGGATGCGCGTGTCCGAGGATCATAGGTCCCCAGGAACCGATGTAATCGATATATTCACGCCCTTCTTCGTCCCAGATCCGGGAGCCGGCTGCTCTGACAATAAAGCGAGGATTCATGCCAACGGAACCAAATGCTCTTACGGGACTGTTCACCCCGCCTGGGATAACGGCCTTGGCCCGTTCAAACAGCATATCGGAAATACTCATCAGCCGATCCTGCCTTCCTGAATAAACCGTGCGAGCTCCTTGGCATAGTAGGTGATGTATATGTCGGCGCCTGCACGAAAAGCAGAGACCGCCATTTCGCAGAAAACCTTCTCTTCGTCGATCCAGCCTTTTTCAGCTGCTGCTTTGACCATGGCATATTCGCCGCTGACGCTGTATACGGCCAAAGGAAGATCGGTAGCGTCTTTCACTTCGCGGACCAGGTCCAGATAAGACATTGCCGGTTTGACCATCAGGATATCAGCGCCTTCGACAACATCCAGAAGCGCTTCCTTCAAAGCTTCACGCCGGTTGTGGAAATCCATCTGGTAGCTCTTCCTGTCTCCGAAGGAAGGTGCTGATCCCGCAGCATCACGGAATGGGCCATAAAAGGAGGACGCGAATTTGACAGAATAGGACATGATCGGCGTATTGATATAACCTGCCGTATCCAATTCTTTCCGGATTGCGGCAACGCGTCCATCCATCATATCGGAAGGCGCGACCATATCCGCTCCTGCCTGTACATGGCTCAGCGCCGTACGAGCGAGAAGATCAAGGGTCTTGTCGTTATCCACATCCTGGCCGCAAAGCACTCCGCAGTGTCCATGGGAGGTATATTCGCACATACATACGTCAGTGATCAGGTAGAGTTCGGGGCAGACTTCCCGCGCTTTACGGAGCGCTCGCTGAACGATGCCTTCCGGGTCATATGCCTGGGAACCGACCTCGTCTTTCTGATCGGGGATCCCGAATAACATGACCTGACTGACCCCGGATTCTTTCAGACGGAAGAGTTCTTCGTCCATCCGGTCTACAGTGAAACGATATTGTCCCGGAAGAGAGGGTATCTCTTCCACTGTGTCTTTTCCGTCCATCACAAACATGGGATAGATCAGTGAAGCAGGGGAGAGTCGTGTCTCCCGAACCATTCTGCGCAGTGTCTCGCTGCTGCGCAGCCTTCTGGGGCGAATCGTCATATCCATTATTTTAGATCCTCCTATTTCTCTTGCAGGACTTGCTCCATGGCATCAAGGCAAACCCGGAAATCTCTTTCAGAAAGTCTTGCCCGCAAACCATAAAGCAGGTGGTTCATCATTCTTTCGGAAGCGCCTTCCACTTCTCGGTTCATCTGTTTGCGCTCACTCTCACATAGTCTTGTCTTTCGAAGAACCGGCGTAAGCCGGGCAGATACGTCTGCTGCGGCTTCGGTTTTCAGTCGTTGGATCTGAGGAACAAGGTCCAGGCCGTCGTACCAGAGATAAAAACGGTTTTCTTCCTCTTTTAAGATGCGCTCTGCCTTCTTCAGATCTTCTGTCAGCTGTTCTGTATGCGATTCGATATGGAAAGAGTCCATATCATAGAGTCTTACCCAAGGAAGATCTGAAACTGTCGGTTCAATGTCCCGCGGTACGGCAAGATCGATCAGCGGAATGGCATGATCCACCTGCAGCGCTGCCAGACTTTCGAATCGGAGCGTATAGTTCGGACTGCTGGTCGCGCTGATCACCAGGTCACAACTTGGAAGCAGATCAAATCGTTGGGTATATCCGATCCGTTTGCATCCGGGCGGAATATCAACGATCCCACTTCGATATTCGCGTACGGTCACCGTTACGTCTGCATCTCGATCAAGCAGAGCCTGGGCAGAGATTCGGCCCATCATCCCGTTGCCGATCACCATGCATTTCTTTCCGTGCAGGGATAGTCCTTCCGATTCCAGAGCAAGAAGCGCCGCATGTATCACGGATTGATTTGCTGCGGAAAACCTTGCTTCCGTCTTGACTCGCTTTGCGCCGGTAACAGCCAGGCGGAAAAGGACTTCAAGCGTTTTATCGGAGGCATAGCAGGTTCGGGCAAAGACCAAAGAATCGCCCACCTGCGTAATGATCTGGTCCTCGCCGATGATCTGTGATTCCAATCCGGCAGCGAGACGGAAAAGATGTTCCACAGCTTCGTTTTCCTGTCGGTAAACAAAATACGTTTCATATTTTTTTGCATCCAGCTCAAGCAGACTGCATAAGAGTTCCATTGGAGAAACTGACGGTTCATCGGCAGAACTGAGCCAAATCTCCATGCGGTTGCAAGTGGAAAGAATGACGCATCCTGAGATTCCCGGAATATTCCGTATCGCTTCATACAATTCTCCGGTTTTCTTCTTCGTAAAGGAAAAAACGCTTCGTATGTCCACGCCGGCTTTGGTGTGGTCGATACCAGACATGATGATTCCCATGGCAAATCTCCTGAAAAAACTGCGGCGATGACGCAAAACATCATCGCCGCAGCCGTTATTCCTGCAGCGCAGCGCGCCAGACCGAATCTGGCGCGGTACGATTTATCGTTGCAGCAGGTCTTCTGACTCGTACATCCTGAATCCGGGTGATTCAACGGCCGAAACCGCCTTCTTGAGTTAACTCAATGGCTGATATTCGTCATGGCTCGGCCTTTGTACATACAGCGGCGGCACCGTTCGTGATTCTCACACGATTCCCTATTATCCCGATTATTGGGCACTGCACTTCTGTTTACCGACAGATATTATTTTTTGTAATTATAGCATCATACGTTCCTTTTGACAATGCGGTACGGGAGTAATTTTGCCTGTCTTGAATAGAAAAGATGATTGTAAAGATCCGATTCTTTTGGTATATTTCATGATATCAGAGGATGTAAAGACAGTAAAGGTGAGAAACATATGACGATCAGCGTACCGGGCAGGACGGAGCTTGCCGGCAATCACACGGATCATCAGGGAGGCCATGTCCTGGCTGCTGCCGTTGATTTGCTGGTTCAAGGCAATGTTGAACCAAAAAAAGATGATCGGGTCGTATTGACGTCTGACGGGTATGGCCAGATCCAGGTCGATCTGCGTTATTTGGACAGTCATTTCAGTAAGCCCGGAACAGCGGAAGCATTGGTCAGAGGGGTTTTGGACTATCTGAACAAAGAAGGATATCCGCTCCATGGTTTTGAGGCTAAGATACGGTCGGATATCCCTGCCGGCGCGGGGTTATCTTCCTCTGCTGCTTTTTCTGTTTGGGTCGGAAAAGCGGTACAGAGTCTATACAGGACAGAAGATGTTTCGCCCATGACGCTTGCACTGGCCGCACGGTATGCGGAAAACGTGCATTTTGGAAAGCCGTGCGGACTTATGGATCAGTGCGCGTGCGCATTCGGCGGTATAACGGCAATGAGCTTCCGAAAAGACAGACCGGTAGTACATCGGATTGCCATCGATCCGACTACGCTTGGTTATGCTCTCTATGTTGTACAAACGGGCGGCGATCATCGGGATCTGACAGAGGATTACGCGCAGATCACTCGGGAAATGGGTAAGGTTGCGGGATTCTTCGGGGCTGACAGGCTGTGCGAAGTATCCCCGCAGGACATTTTAATTTCGATCCCTGAACTGCGCAGAACGGCAGGGGACAGAGCCGTGCTTCGGGCGCTGCATTATGTCGAGGAAGACAAACGAGCGCAGGAAATGGCCAGAGCGCTGGAATGCAGAGATATGAACACCTATCTTGCATACATGGACGCATCCGGTCGGAGTTCGGCGGAGCTGCTGCAGAACAGCTTCAGCCCCTCGGATCCGCAAAACCAGGGGATCAGTCTTGCATTGGCGTTAAGCCGCAAGGTCCTTGGTAATAACGGTGCTGCCAGGGTGCATGGAGGCGGTTTTGCCGGGACGATCCAGGCGCTCATGCCGCCGGAATTTGAGAAAAAATACTGCTCTGAACTGGAAGCGGTATTCGGACTCGGAAGCTGCAGGAAACTGAGGATCTGGGATTCCTCTTCATCGGAAATGTCCTCTGCGTTTTGATCTTGGCTTTTCCCCTTTGATCTCCACCAGGATCAGATCATCTCCGAGCTGTTTTACGCAGTCCCATTGAATGATATAATCGTCTCCCGGCAGGAAGAGGCCGAGAAAACGGCAGGGGCCGGGCACGATCAGCGCCAATATCCGCCCGCTGCAGGAGTCCAGCAGAACATCTTCCACGTAACCTAATCGGAAACCGTCGCAGATATTCACGACTTCCTTGCATCTTAAGTCGGCGATCCTGCATTGCATGATTGACCTCCCGATGCGATGTTTCGGGCAAATGCCCGGACTCATTACTATGCAGTTCAGAGAGGCCTCAGAACGTCGTACTTTTGACAAAATTACTCGTTGAATGATTGACAAGAGGTATATCGAAAGATATAATGTAAGTGCTCCATTCTTAAATGCGGTACAGAGATGCCGGAAGAGTCAGCAAATTGTGGAACGGTGGCCGGAAAAGGCGCTCCGTTCTCGTTGTTTGGCTTTGCGTTTCGCAGAGCTTTTTTTGTTTTGAGAGGATTTGCCGGATGAAACCGACTGGTAGTCAGAGTCATGTCCGCTGCTCCCGTGTCGATCCGTTCTGGATTCGGCATGGCGTCTTCATCCGCATTTTTAGTTGCGTTTCCCCCATGTTCCCGGCTGAACGGCAGCTTCATTGCTGACCCAATGCCGGGGCATGTTATTTACAGGATCATCTCAGCGGAAAGGCAGTTTGAAAGAATGAAAAAAGTAGCAGTGATCATGGGCAGCGACAGTGATCTGCCCGTTGTGGAGAAAGCGATCGATACCCTGAGAGAGTTCGGCGTACCCATGGAGGTCCATGTGTGTTCCGCTCATCGGACTCCGGATGAAGCCAGTCGATTTGCCCGTATTGCCGCAGCTGAAGGCTTTGGCGTTCTGATTGCCGCCGCCGGATTGGCGGCACATCTTGCCGGGGCGCTGGCAGCGAACACGACGCTCCCGGTGATCGGGATCCCCATGGCCGGCGGTGTGGGAGACGGACTGGATGCCCTTCTCAGTACAGTCATGATGCCTCCCGGCGTGCCTGTCGCAACGGTCGGCGTCGGCGGCGCAGTCAATGCAGCTTTGCTTGCGGTGCAGATTCTTGCGTTGTCTGACAATATGCTGGCAGACAAGCTTGCGGTATACAAACGTGCCGCTGCGGAAAAAGTGAAGAAAAAGGATCTTGCGATCCAGGAAAAATACAATCTCAAAAAAGTTTAATGTCGGGGGTAATCACAATGAAAAAGGTTTATACCGGTAAGACCAAGGATGTTTTTGAACTGGATAACGGCAATTATCTGCTCAAGTTTAAAGACGATGTGACCGGCACCGACGGTGTTTTTGATCCCGGTGCAAATACCGTTGGCCTCAGCATAGAGGGTGTAGGACGCGTCAACCTGAGAATGACTGAATACTATTTCAAGAAGTTGATTGCAGCTGGGATCCCCACCCATTTTGTATCCGCTGATCTGGATCAGGTAGCCATGGAAGTCCTCCCGGCCAAGGTTTTCGGCAAAGGGCTCGAAGTCGTATGCCGCCGTAGAGCAGTGGGCAGCTTTTTCCGCAGATACGGCGATTATATTCAGGAAGGTGCACCGCTTCCCAATTATGTGGAGATGACTTTCAAAGATGATGCCCGTGAAGACCCTCTGGTCACCAAAGATGGCCTGATCGATCTTGGCATCATGAGCGGAGAACAGTACGACGCCATCAAGCTGCTTACCCAGAAGATCACGGACATCATCGCTGCAGATATGGCCGAAAAGAACCTGGAGCTTTATGATATCAAGTTTGAGTTTGGTTACAACGGTGATCAGGTCATTCTGATCGATGAGATCGCTTCCGGCAACATGAGAGTCTACAAGGACGGAAAGTATATCCAGCCCATGACACTCTCCGAGCTGTTCTTTGCCTGATGGGCGGTTTCTTTGGGATCGCAGCTCATCAGAACTGCGTACAGGACGTTTTCTTCGGCGTTGACTATCATTCCCATCTGGGAACGAAGCGCGCCGGCATGGCTGCGTATAATTCGGATGATGGGTTCCAGCGGGATATACACAATATCGCGAATTCTCCCTTCCGCACTAAATTCGAACGAGTGTGCGAGGAGATGCACGGTCATCTCAGTATCGGCTGCATCAGCGACGCGGACCCTCAGCCGCTGCTTGTCCGCTCGGGACTTGGAAATTTTGCAATTTGTATCGTCGGCCTGATCCGCAATGCGGACGAACTGGTTCAGTCCCTTCTCGATTCCGGGATCAACCATTTTGAGGCAATGGGCGGCGGTCATATCAACACCACCGAATTGGTCGCTTCGCTTATCAGCACAAGATCCAGCTTTCCCGAGGGAATTCGCTATGTTCAGGAAAAGGTAAAGGGATCCCTTTCCATCCTGATCATGACGGCAGAAAAACTGATTGCAGCCAGAGATCTGCATGGACGGCTTCCCGTAGTCATCGGACAGGGAGATAAGGGATGCGCCGTATCCTTTGAGTCCTTCGCTTACCAGAAGCTGGATTATCATACTGTGTATGAACTTGGTCCGGGAGAAGTGGTGGAGATCCGTCCCGAAGGAGTCTCTCAGCTTCTGCCGCCCGGTCCCAAAATGCAGATCTGTGCTTTTCTCTGGACATATTATGGCTATCCCAACTCAACATATGAGGGCCGCACGGTCGAGCTCATGCGCATGAAAGACGGCGAGCTTCTGGCCAAAGCGGACAAAAAAGATAATATCGCTCAAAATGTGGATGCTGTAGGCGGTATGCCCGATTCCGGCACGGCTTACGGTATCGGCTATGCCAACGAAAGCGGAAAACCGTTTACCCGCCCATTTATCAAGTACACTCCCACATGGCCGCGCAGCTTTATGCCTTCAGTCCAAAGCCTCAGAAACGAAGTCGCAAAGATGAAGATCATACCTGTTCCTGAATTGATCAAGGACAAGAAGCTGCTTATGGTCGACGACAGTATCGTCCGTGGAACACAGCTGAAAGAGACTGTAGATTTCCTTTATGCAAACGGTGCAGAAGAAGTCCACATCCGATCGGCATGCCCGCCCTGTCTGTATACCTGCAAGTATCTGAATTTCACCAGCAGCAAGAGCGAACAGGAGCTGATCGCAAGACGGGTGATCCTTCAGCTGGAGGGAGAAGAAGGGTTCAACCATCTGGATGAGTATCTGGACGGCGGAACGGAACGGGGCAAGGCGATGCGAAAAGCAATATGCAAACAGATGGGCTTTGCTTCCCTGGAATTCCAGACGGTAGACGGTCTGATCGATTCCATCGGCCTTCCCGAAGAACAGATTTGTACATACTGCTGGACGGGCAAAGACGCAGCAGATGAAGGAGAGAAAGCATGACCGTATCCAAATCTGACAGCTATGCGGCTGCCGGCGTTGACATCACAGCCGGATACCGCGCAGTCGAATTGATGAAAAGCCATATTGCCCGAACCCTCGCTGGCGGCGGCGCTTCGGAGATAGGCGGTTTTGGCGGCCTCTTTGAACTGGATCTGAATGGTTATACCCATCCCGTACTGGTTTCGGGAACAGACGGCGTCGGTACGAAGCTGAAGCTGGCTTTTCTGCAGAACAAGGCGGACACGGTCGGGATCGACTGTGTGGCAATGTGCGTGAATGATGTGATCTGCTGCGGTGCAAAGCCCTTGTTTTTCCTGGACTATATCGCTTGCGGAAAAAACATCCCCGAGCGCATTGCGGACATCGTGGCCGGCGTAGCGGAAGGCTGCGTCCAGTCCGGCGCCGCCCTGGTCGGCGGAGAGACCGCAGAGATGCCCGGATTTTACCCTGTGGACGAATATGATCTTGCAGGTTTTGCCGTAGGCCTGGTTGAAAAGGATCGTATTCTCGATAAGTTGCGCGTCAAGCCGGGGGATGTGTTGATCGCGCTTCCCTCATCCGGTGTGCACTCAAACGGATTCTCTCTTGTTCGAAAGGTATTTTCAGAAGACGAGCTGAAGGGCAGCCTCGGACTGGAACTGCTGACGCCGACGCGTATATATGTCAAGCCTGTTCTGGGTCTGCTTGAGCAGGTTGAGGTACATTCCATAGCGCACATTACCGGCGGCGGCTTTTATGAAAATATCCCCAGGGCGCTGCCGAAAGGCTTGGGGGTTCGCATCGCAAAAACAGATATACGTACGCCGGAAATCTTTTATAAGATAGCAGAAGCAGGCAGTATTCCGGAAAGAGATATGTTCAATACCTTCAATATGGGGGTCGGGATGTGTCTTACGGTTTCTCCGGAAGATGCAGATCGGGCTGTCCGTGTGCTCGGTATGTTGGGGCAGGATGCCTATTTCCTGGGCGAAGTCACAGAGAATGGGGAGGTCGAGATCGTATGAGCCACAAACCTAAGACCAGGATTTGCGTACTGGTCTCCGGCGGAGGCACCAATCTTCAAGCTCTGATCGATGCGGAAAAACGAGGAGAACTGCCGGATGGCGTTTTGAGCCTGGTCGTATCCAACCGAAAGAACGCCTATGCTCTGGAAAGAGCAAAGGCTGCCGGTATACCTGTACGTTGGATAGGCAAGCAGAATTTTGAATATGATCTGCAGCAAGTCCTGCAGGACGAAAAGATCGATATGATCATTCTCGCCGGTTTTCTTCGTATCCTGACTCAATCGTTTACCGAAAAATGGCCCAGGCGGATCCTGAATATTCACCCGTCTTTGATTCCGTCTTTCTGCGGGGAAGGGTTCTATGGGCTGAAAGTCCATGAGGCTGCGTTGGAACGGGGAGTCAAACTGACTGGCGCGACAGTCCATTACGTGAATGAGATCCCCGACGGGGGAGAGATCATACTGCAGAAAGCTGTAGAGATCATGCCCGGAGATACTCCGGAGATCCTTCAGCGCAGGGTGATGGAAGAGGCGGAATGGATACTCCTGCCCAAGGCAGCGGAGATCGCAGCAAAGGAGATTAGAAATGACTGATTTGCTAGAGTATTTGCAGGGCAATCGATATCCCGGTCGGGGAATTGTGATCGGCCGGAAAGACGAAAAACACATGCGGATCTACTATTTCATCATGGGCCGCAGCGTGAACAGCCGCAACCGCATCTTTGCTTATACGGAGGACGGTATACGGACAGAAGCCTGCGATCCGGCAAAGCTGCAGGATCCCAGCCTCGTCATTTATCATCCCGTGCGCGTGTTTAAGCATAGCTTCATCGTGACAAACGGCGATCAGACCGATACGATCCGTGACTATCTGGCAAAGGGCAGGAGCTTTCGGGATGCGCTGATGACCAGGAGTTTCGAGCCGGATGGTCCGCTGTACACGCCCAGGATCTCCGGGATCATCCGGACCGGCGGACGCTTTGAGTTGAGTATACTGAAAAGCGGTGACGGTGATCCCGATTACAATCATCGTTTTTTCTATACCTATGATGATGTGCCGATCGGCTCCGGCTGTTTTATCAGCACCTACCAGTGCGACGGGAATCCGCCTCCCTCTTTCGCCGGGGAGCCCATTGCCGTAACGCTTCCCGAACCGGACGATGTATGGTCTGCGCTGAATCCGGATAACAAAGTATCTCTCTATTCCTGCACGCTTGACATTGGAAATTTTGAATGTGACGAACGGCTTTTCAATCTGTACGGAGGGGAAAACGCATGAACGAGCTTTTGTTGAAATACGGCTGCAACCCCAACCAAAGACCTGCCCGTATCTTTATGGACCAGGGCGGAGATCTGCCTGTCCAGGTACTTCAGGGCAGACCCGGTTATATCAATTTCCTGGATGCTTTGAATTCCTGGCAGTTGGTAAAGGAATTAAAAGCAGCCCTCGGAATGCCCAGCGCTACGTCTTTCAAGCATGTGAGCCCCACGTCTGCCGCCGTTGGCCGCAAGCTCAGCGATGCTCTGAAGCGTGCCTGCTTCGTGGATGATATCGATGGATTGGATGATTCCCCCTTGGCTTGCGCTTATGCGAGAGCCAGGGGCACAGATCGGATGAGCTCCTTTGGAGACTGGATCGCATTGAGCGAGCCCTGTGACGAGGTAACTGCCCGTCTGATCCGCCGGGAAGTCAGCGACGGTGTGATCGCGCCAGGATATTCAAAGGAAGCACTGGCGCTTTTGGCCAGGAAAAAGAGCGGAAATTACAATGTGGTGCAGATCGATCCGGACTATGTACCCGCAGAGCTGGAACGAAAGCAGGTTTTCGGCATTACCTTCGAACAGGGGCACAACAATTGCGTGATCGATGCTGCGCTTTTGCAGAACATCGTGACAAAAAGTCGTGAATTGCCTGCAGATGCGGTACGGGACCTGATCCTTTCTCTGATTACTTTGAAGTATACTCAGTCCAATTCCGTTTGCTACGCATATGATGGACAGGCTATCGGTGTTGGTGCGGGACAGCAGAGCCGGATCCATTGTACGAGACTGGCTGGGGAGAAAGCGGATAAATGGCTGCTCAGGCAATGGGATCGCATCCTTGATCTGGAGTTCAGCCCGGATATGGGTCGAGCTGATCGGGATAATTTCATTGACGTGTATCTGGATGATATGCCCAAGGAGGAAAAGCGCAGTTATCTGGATAAGATCGACGGCGTATGCCTGGGCAGTGATGCCTTTTTCCCGTTCTCCGACAACATTGATCGTGCCAGACTCAGCGGCGTGAAATATGTTGCGGAACCGGGTGGTTCTGTCCGGGATGATGCGGTGATTGAAGCCTGTGATCGGTATGGTATGACTATGGCCTTTACCGGATTGAGGCTGTTCCACCATTGATGGAGGATAATGGGATGAAGATCATGGTGATTGGCAGCGGCGGCAGGGAACACACGATAATCCGATCGCTGAAAAAGAGCCCTGAGGTCGAGCGCATTTATGCGCTGCCGGGAAACGGCGGAATGGAGCCGGATGCGGAATGTGTGCCCATCGCCGCAAAGGATATTCCCGCGCAGGTCAAATTCGCTCAGGAAAACGGAATCGACTATGCTGTCGTTGCGCCGGATGATCCCTTGGTTCTCGGCGCTGTTGATGCTTTGGAAGCAGCAGGGATCCCTTGCTTCGGTCCGCGTAAAAATGCGGCGATCATTGAGGGCAGCAAGGTCTTTTCCAAGTGGCTTATGAAGAAATACGGGATTCCAACTGCAGATTATGAAACCTTTTCCGATCTGGAAAAGGCGATGGCTTACGTGGAAAAGCAAACTCCACCCATAGTCGTCAAAGCAGATGGGCTCGCCCTGGGAAAGGGCGTTGTTATTGCCGAATCGGTGGAAGAGGCGAAGGATGCACTCAAATCCATGATGCTGGACAAGAAGTTCGGTGACAGCGGCCTTCACGTTGTGATCGAAGAATTCCTGACAGGGCCCGAAGTCTCTGTTCTTGCTTTTACAGACGGAAAAAGCATGGTACCGATGGTCTCCAGCATGGACCACAAACGCGTTGGGGATGGGGATCAGGGATTGAATACCGGCGGCATGGGAACGATTGCTCCGAATCCCTATTACACACCAGATATTGCGGAACAGTGCATGCGGGAGATTTTCCTTCCCACCATGGAAGCCATGAATGCGGAAGGGCGTACGTTCAAGGGCTGTTTGTATTTTGGGCTGATGATCACACCCAAAGGTCCGAAGGTCATCGAGTACAACTGCCGTTTCGGTGATCCTGAGACCCAGGTGGTATTGCCGCTGCTGGACAGTGATCTTCTTTCGATCATGCAGGCTGTAACGGAAGAGCGACTTGCCGAAGCTGACGTACGGTTTTCTCGGGATTCCGCCTGCTGTGTCGTCATGGCATCAGATGGGTACCCTTCGTCTTACGAAACCGGTTTTTCCATTACCATTGACGACGATTTTGAAGGGGAGGTCTTCTTTGCGGGGGCAAAGATGAAGGACGGTTCCCTGGTTACAGGCGGCGGACGCGTGCTGGGCGTAACCGCCAGAGCAGAGACGCTGCAACAGGCGATACAAAAATCGTATCGCTGCGTGGAAAAGGTGCATTTCAGCAATGCATATTATCGAAAAGATATTGGGAAACGGGCGTTAGCCGCCCTTGGAGAATGAATGATGGTATACCGGATCTATGTGGAAAAGCGTTCTGAGTTAGCCACAGAAGCCAAGGCTTTGCTGGAGGATCTGCGGAGCTTTCTGAACCTGACGGGATTGAAGAACCTTCGTCTGCTGAACCGCTATGATGTGGAAGGCATCGACGAGGCTATGTTCAACGAGTGCGTAAGCCTCGTTTTTTCTGAGCCTCAGACAGACCTGGTTTACCGTGATCTGAGCGGCGTGCGCGCAGATCATGTGTTTGCTGTGGAATATTTACCGGGCCAGTTTGACCAACGTGCTGACTCTGCCGCTCAATGTGTTCAGATCATTTCCCAGGGACAGCGGCCGACGGTGCGGACAGCAAAGGTATATGCCCTTACCGGCAAACTGACGCCTCAGGAAATCGAAGCGCTGAAAAAATACCTGATCAACCCGGTGGAATGCCGGGAAGCCTCCCTTGATCCGGTTGATACTCTGATCACTGACTATCCTGCTCCCGCTCCCGTGCGTATCCTGACGGGTTTTCGCAGCATGGGAGAAGGGGAGATTGAAGAAACCATCCGTGAATTCGGGCTGGCCATGGACCGGGATGATCTTGCCTTCTGCCGGGATTTCTTCAAAAATGAAGGCAGGGATCCCAGTGTAACAGAACTGAAGCTGCTGGATACCTATTGGTCCGACCATTGCCGTCACACAACTTTCCAGACGATCCTGGACAGTGTAGAGATTCAGGATCCAATCCTGCAGGCTGCATGGGATCGTTATATGCAGATCAAAGAAAAGCTGGGAAGGACAAAGCCGCCTTGTTTGATGGATCTTGGAACCATAGCCGCAAAAGTTCTGAAGGCGGAGGGAAAGCTGGATAAACTGGACGAGAGCGATGAGATCAATGCCTGTACGGTCAAGATCAAAGTAAAGGTCACACATGGAGAAACGGAAGACTGGCTTCTGCTCTTCAAGAACGAAACACATAATCATCCCACGGAGATCGAACCATTCGGCGGTGCCGCAACCTGTATTGGCGGAGCGATCCGTGACCCGCTCAGCGGACGCAGCTATGTCTATGCTGCCATGCGTGTTACCGGGGCTGCAGATCCGCTTCAGCCGATTTCCGCTACATTGCCGGGAAAGCTGCCGCAGAAAAAGATCGTGACCTCTGCAGCCGCCGGATACAGCTCTTACGGCAATCAGATCGGTCTGCCGACCGGTATCGTTGATGAATGGTATCATCCCGGCTTTGCAGCAAAGCGACTGGAGATCGGCGCCGTGCTTGGAGCCGCTCCGGCGAAACAGGTCAGGCGTGAAGTTCCCGCTCCCGGAGATCTTATTATTCTGCTCGGCGGGCGGACAGGGCGTGATGGGATCGGCGGCGCTACCGGCTCTTCCAAGTCCCATACGTTGGAATCGCTTGAGCATTGCGGCGCCGAAGTCCAAAAGGGGAATGCGCCGGAAGAGCGGAAACTTCAACGGCTTTTCCGCAATCCGGAAGCCGCTTTGATGATCAAGCGCTGCAATGATTTCGGCGCCGGCGGCGTTTCTGTTGCCATCGGTGAGTTGGCAGACGGGCTGAAAATCGATCTGAATAAAGTCCCCAAAAAGTATGAAGGCCTTGATGGGACGGAATTGGCGATCAGCGAGAGCCAGGAACGCATGGCAGTTGTCGTCTCTCGTGAAGATGCGGAAAGATTCTGCGCTCTGGCAGATGCCGAAAACCTGGAAGCTACCATTCTTGCTGAAGTCACCGAGGAAAAACGACTGGTGATGGACTGGAACGGTTCACGCATCGTTGATCTTCCTCGCTCTTTCCTGGATTCCAATGGAGCTGAAAAGCATATAACCATCGAAGCGCCGATCCTGCATTCTTATCTTGATCCGGCACCGGAAGATTTCTGCAAGGCAATGACCGAACTGGCCGGCGATTTGAACCTGTGTTCCCGCCGCGGATTGGGAGAGCGTTTTGATTCAACAATTGGTTCCGGAACCGTTTTGATGCCATATGGCGGCAGCAATCAGCTCACCCCGATCCAAGCGATGGTCCACATCATTCCCATGGAGCGGAACTATACGGAGAATTGTTCGTATATGGCTTGGGGTTATGATCCCTATATATCGGAAAAGAGCCCTTATCACGGCGCATATCTTGCTGTTGTTGAGTCCGTCTGCAAACTGATCGCTTCAGGCGCAGACTTTGAGGATGTATATCTTTCCTTCCAGGAGTATTTCAAAAAGCCCGGAAAAGTTCCGGCTCGGTGGGGCGAGCCGTTTGCCGCGCTTCTTGGCGCATTGGAAGCCCAGCTGGATCTGGGCGTTGCCGCCATCGGCGGAAAAGATTCAATGAGCGGCACCTTTGAACAGCTTGATGTCCCGCCGACTCTGGTATCTTTTGCCGTGACCATGGGCGAAAGAAATCGTGCAATTTCCCCTGAATTCAAAAGGGCCGGAAGCCGTGTGGTCTTGCTGCGTCCCAAATGGAATGAATGGGGTCTGCCTGAACCCGATAGTCTGAAGGCTGTATTCCGGGAGATGAGTATTCTCGGTAAAGAAGGTCTGCTGCTTTCTGCCTGGACTGTATCTCATGGCGGCGTAGCTGACGGTGTGCTGAAAATGTGCTTCGGAAATGGCCTGGGTTTCCGCTTCGATGACGAAAGAACGATGGCAGAGCTGTTCGATACCCGTCGCGGTGCGTTTATCGTTGAGCTCTCCGGCAGCGTGCCCAAGTCATATCTGCAGTCGGATATGCTCGAACTCGGTGAGACGCTGGTTGAGCCTATGCTCTACTATGGCAGCGAGGTTATGTCTCTGTCTGCCCTGCAGGAGATTTGGGAAGACAAACTGGAACCTGTTTACCCCACAAAGGTAAATCAGGAGGGAATGGTGCCGGCTCCTCAGTGGCAGACGAATCGCTGGCCGAAACCGCTGGTTGCCAATCCAAAGCCGCGCGTACTGATACCCGTATTCCCCGGAACAAACTGCGAGTATGATACAGCGAAGCCGTTTAACGCAGTCGGCGCGGAGCCGGAAATCTTCGTCATCCGCAACCAAACACAGGAAGCGATCAGGGAATCTGCGGAAGCCTTTGCAAAGCGTCTGCGGGAATCACAGATCCTGTTTATTCCCGGCGGATTCTCCGGCGGAGATGAACCGGATGGTTCCGGTAAATTCATTGAGGCGTTCCTCCGCAATGGGAGAGTCAGCGAAGCGCTGACAGATTTGCTGGATGCCCGACTCGGCCTGGTTTGCGGTATCTGCAACGGATTCCAGGCGCTGATCAAGCTCGGTCTCGTCCCGTACGGGAAAATCACACCGGCGGACGAGGAGAGTCCCACGCTTACCTTCAATTCTATCGGCAGGCATCAATCACGTATCGTCCGCACCCGGGTAGCCTCCAATAAGTCGCCGTGGCTTCAACTTATGAATGTCGGGGAGACGAGGCTTGTTCCCATCTCCCATGGTGAAGGGCGTCTCGTAGCACCCGAACGAGTCTTGAAGCTGTTGGGTGATAACGGCCAGATCGTCACGCAGTATGCAGATGAGAGCGGCCGTCCGTCTATGAGTATCCGTCATAATCCAAACAATTCAATGTGGGCGATCGAAGGCATCTGCTCACCAGATGGACGCGTGCTGGGGAAAATGGGACATTGTGAACGGCTGGGCAACGGCTTGTATCGAAATGTTCCCGGCAACTATAATCTCGGCTTGTTCCGTTCGGCCGTGAATTATTACCGCTGATAACCTGCATGAGATGATTTTTACACCGTGAGGATGTGAGCCTTGGTCAAAAACTTCTTTTGGGTACTGCTTCTTTCTATGATCCCGGTGCTGGAATTGCGAGCGTCGATCCCGGTAGGCAGTTCCCTTGGGCTGAATGCATGGCAGTGTGCTGTCGCCGCTATAGTCGGAAACATGATCCCTGTACCATTTGTTATCCTGTTTATCCGCAAAATCTTTGCATATTTGAAGGAAAACTGGCCAAAACTCAGTCGGTTTGTTGAGCGATTGGAGGTCAAAGCGGAAAAGAAAAAGCCTTTGGTACAGAAATATGCGATTTTGGGCCTGACCCTTCTTGTGGCGATACCCTTGCCCGGCACCGGTGCCTGGACCGGCGCGCTGGTTGCCGCCATGTTGGATATCCGTTTGAAGCGGGCGATTCCCTGCATCCTACTCGGTGTTGTTATCGCTGCGGTCATTGTAACTATGATCACTTACGGGATTCGATTTGGAATAGGAACCGTTTTTTGATTTACACTCAGACGCCCGCGGCATCGGCTTCAGATGAACCACAGCCGCGGGTTCTTCTTCACATATTTATCGGAGGCGTGAAATGATCATGCAGCGTTTCGATTGGCGCGATTTTCTTCGCAGGGTAGCGGTAATTGCCATACCGGTCGCTCTGCAGAATCTGCTGACAACGACCGGATCGATGGTAGATACGATGATGATTGCATCGCTTGGACAGACGGAGCTCGGTGCGATCGGACTCTGCGCACAGTTTTCCTCTTTGATGTTCAGCTGCTACTGGGGCTTTATCGGGGGTGGAATGCTCTTCATCTCTCAGTATTGGGGAGCCAAGGATCACGATGGGATAAATCGTTCATATGGTCTGACGCTTACCTGTATGATGACCGTAGCGCTTGTTTTCTGCTGTTTGGCAACGGTTTTCCCCGGCGCAGTCATGCGTCTTTATACAGATAAAACCGCTTTGCAAGAGGTGGGAATCAAGTATCTGCGTATTGTTGGCTTCAATTATCCGCTTATGGTTCTGTCCATGGCTATGGCCACGCTGTTGCGCTGCACGGAGCGTGTTCGCATCCCTTTATATGGTTCGATCGTTTCCGTCATTGTAAATGTGTGCCTGAATTATATACTTATTTTTGGCCGTTTGGGTTTGCCGGCCATGGGGGTACAGGGAGCTGCGTTGGCAACGGTGATCGCTCAGATCGTCAGCATCTGTGTGATCGTTCTCCTGGCAAAGATGAATGGACACCCCTATCTGATGGATATCCGCCATCACTTCAAATGGAAGAGTAAACTCATCAAAGACTATTTCCGCAAATGCTTTCCCATTATCATGAACGAGCTGCTCATCGGCGTAGGCAACATGGTGATCAACATAGTCCTTGGACGACAGCCGGAAGAGGCGATTGCCGCCATAGCGGTTTTCCGTACGCTGGAAGGACTCATCATCGGCTTCTTTGCCGGTTTTTCCAATGCTGCGTCGATCCTTGTGGGCAAGGAAGTCGGGGCAGGGAAACCTGACCTGGCATATACCCGTGCATGGAGACTGGTTTATCTCTGTCAAGGTTTTATCGGTCTTGTCGGACTCTGCCTGATCGCGCTTCATACGCCGATCCTGCGAATAATGGGGATGGAAGGGGAAAGCTTCCGCATCGCTTTCGGCCTTGTATGCATCTATATCGCTGCGGCGTTTATCCGGATGGGCAACTGGACGCAAAACGATACTTTTCGTGCTGCGGGCGATGCAGCCTATGGTACGATCCTTGAGATCGTCTTCATGTGGGTCATGGTCCTTCCGTTTGTATATCTGACCGGTATGGTCTGGCATTCTCCGACCCTTCTCGTTTTTGCCTGCTGCTACATCGATGAGATCATCCGATATGTGCTGATGCAGGTTCATCTCTTCAGCGGGAAATGGATCAAACCGGTCACGCCGGAGGGGATAGAAGCAATGAAACAATGGCATCGTCCCGGAATCAAGGCCAAAGCGGAATAAAATCGCGGGATGCACCTTTATCGGTGCATCCCGCTTCTCAGTTATCAGAGTTCAGCCTTCAAAGAGGGCTGCTGCCTTTTTCATATATTCCGTGATCTTCAGATGCTGTGGGCAATGATCCTCGCAGGAATGGCACTCGACACAATCGGAAGCTTTTCCGCCTCTTCCGGTGGTCATCGCGTAGCTGCGGGCCAAACCGCTGCCGTTCTGATACTTTGTATAATCATTTAGGAAATTGATCATCGTTGGAATCTGGATCTTCTGCGGGCAGCCGTCAACGCAGTAACGGCATCCCGTGCAGGGGATCAGCGGAATTTCATTGAAGGCTTTCACTGCTTTCTGGATTACCGCCATATCGGATTCGGACAACGGTTTGAGATTCTGAACGGTTCGGGTGTTATCCTCAACCTGCTCAAGAGTTGTCATGCCGGAGAGGACGGTGATCACGCCGTCCAATGTAGCGGCAAACCGGATCGCCCAGGAAGCGATGCTGGCATCGGGATCAGCTTCTTTGAAAAGTTTTGCTACATCGGGGTGCGGATTGGCCAAACTGCCGCCTTTGACCGGCTCCATGATGGTAACGGCAACGTTGTGCTTCCGGCAGGCTTCCCAGCAAAGGCGGGACTGCACCTGCTCGCTGTCCCAGTCAAGATAATTGATCTGAAGCTGTACGACTTCCACCTCGGGGTGTTTATCCAGCAGCTGATTCAATTCTGCAGCAGGGGAATGATAACTGAAGCCGATGTGCTTTGCCAGACCGCGCTCCTTTACGCTTTTCAGCCATTCCCACCCGCCGGAGGATTCTATGACGGGGAAAGTGTTGGTCCCGATCCCGTGCAGGAAAAGGATATCCAGATATTCCAGGCCGGTACGTTCCAGTTCAGTTTTCAGGATCTCTTCATAGTCTTCCTTGCCCTTGACGTTCCAGAGCGGGATCTTGTCAACGACCTGGAAGCTTTCACGGGAATACTTGGGTACGAGGCATTTCCAGATCACGTCTTCGGAGTGGCCCTCGTGATACACAAAAGCGGTATCGAAATAGTGGAACCCTCTGGACATGAAAAGATCCACCATTTCCTGGACCTTGTCAAAATCGATATCTTTCTGCGTACCTCCGGGGATCGTGGGCAGGCGCATCAAGCCGAAGCCCAGCTTGGGCATGTCTTTGTACAAATAGTCGGACATAAGTTTACCTCCCATAACTGTCTTTTTGTTTATCTGTTCTGCATCTGTTGATATTCCTTATTCCTAATCAATAACCGGCGGCAAAGTCCACGGTACCTTCGAGCGGTTTACCGGAAAGAAACCGGTCTAACTGCCGCAGGAACATGGCGTTCCTGCGGATATTTGTCGTTTTGGAAGCGACGGAGCAGTGCGGAGAGATGACGACGTTGGGCATGTCCCAAAGTGGGTTCTCACGATCCAGCGGTTCCGGCTCCGTTACATCCAGTCCGGCTCCGCCCAGTTTCCCTTCCTTCAGTGCAGCAATCAGTGCAGCGGTGTCAACAGTGCCTCCGCGCCCCATGTTGATCAGGATCATGCCAGGTTTGGCAGCCTGAAAAGCTTCCGTACTTAGAAGATGATACGTCGCAGGGGTAAGAGGAAGCGTATCAAACACATAATCTGCTTCGGGAAGGATCTCCGTCAGCTTTTCTGCAGGATAGACGCGGTCGATCCCCTCGGGATCGGGTTTTGAGCAGTCTCTTCTTATTCCGATGATGCGGCAGCCAAAACCACCCAGCCGCTTTACCAGATCTGCCGCAAGATAACCGGTTCCAAGGAGCAGAACGGTTGAATCAAAAAGCTCGCTCCTTGCCGTTTCATGGTGCCAATCATGTTCTTTTTGATGAGTATACAAAAGGGGAAAACACCGCCCGACTGCCAAAGCAAGTCCGATGGCATGCTCTGCCATAGTTGGGGCATGTACGCCTGCAGAACGTGTCACGATTGGCTTTGGATCCAGGAATAAACCCGGATCGGCATAATTGTTTACCCCTGCTGTCATGAGATGCAGCCAACGAAGCCGAACGGCGGACTTGAGGGAAGCGGGATCCGGCGTGCCGTAAATCACATCAGCCCAGGCCAGGTCTTCATCTGAGCATTCTTTATAACTGAGGAACCGCCAATCGCACTCAGGGTGTGCTTGGATAAATTGTTTCCCCTCAGGGGAGGATTCACTGAACTCCTCAGAAAAGAAACTGGATTGCACGAGTATGTTCATCTTCACGTCCGCCTTTATTATATCATGGTTTATTATACCTGACTGACGAACAATTTGCAATTACTCCTCGGTGTAAAGTAATTGTAGGAGAAATAGAAAAACAGGGATTCCCCAAAATGTGGTTAAATGGAGTTCGCCAATGCCTTTCAGCCCGGGGAGGGAAATCTCTGTGAAAAGAATCATTACCAAGATTGCGGCAGACTTCAAGAGGGACGCGGAAGAAATTTTAACCGGATGTAGAAAGGACATCCGGGCAGCGAGGATTTCTTTGTCCCGCGGATCGGAGAAATGATCGCGGAGATATTGACTGCGATCTACGAAGCAGCGGAACAGAAGTAATTGGAGGACCGGAACAGGCGGTGGCAGGCTGGCCTGTTCTGGCAGCGGGCAGCTGCACCTTGGATCCATAAGAAGACACAGCATCTGCAGAATTGACAGGTACGAGCAATAGTGATAAAATTTACATTAAGTCGGCGTGGCGGAACTGGCAGACGCAGGGGACTTAAAATCCCCCGGCGGAAACGCTGTGCGGGTTCGATCCCCGCCGCCGGCACCAATAGAATTCATGGAAAGAGTCGCGCCAGCGGCTTTTTCCCATCTTCGGAGGTTTTTATGCTTCTGATCATTCATTTTCTGATCATCGCTGTTTATGTCGTTCTTGGTCTGTTATTTCGAAAGGGTAAAGGCGCTTTTCTAATCGCAGGCTACAACACCGCTTCCAGAGCAGCAAAAGAAAGGGTCGATGAAAAAAAGCTCTGTCTCTACGTGAGCAGACTGATGTTTGTCCTGGCTGGGTGCTGGCTTATTATCGCCGCCTGCGAATTGTTCGGAAAAATCTGGTTGTTATGGCTCGGGCTTGTCTTATTTTTGCTTTCAACCATCATTGGCGTTATTTATATAAACACCGGCGGACGCATCCTGAAATGAACTGAGATAAGGGGAGGAGAACCATGGAAAGAGCTCAGCTGCAAAAACTCATCACAAGATTTTCAGAAGAATCCCCGACCAATTACCTCCAGCCGAAAATCACGATTGAAGAAGCCAAACGACAGCTCCAGGATGAAGACAAGGGCAGCTTTCGCCGGAATAACTACTTCGGGAAAGGCGAATACGATCCGACGATTTACAATCGGGATAAAGAGGATAAATATATCGGCCTTCGCTTTTTCAGCGATCCAATCTTCACTGTCGGGTCTGCGGACGATCCGGGGTTCCTCGATCTGAAAAAGGAAGGCATAGTCGGTCCGCACCACAGATTGCCAATAGACTGGCTCCCGGATGCAAAGACAGTGATCTCCGTTTTTCTGCCATACTCCGATCAGGTGCTGGAATCAAACCAGACAGATCCTGCGCTCCCCTCGATGGAATGGATGTTCACCCGGGTGGATGGGCAGAATCATTTGCTCGCTACCGGCCTTGCCGTTGCAGATGCGCTTCGGACCGAAGGATGGCAGGCTGTCGTTCCACAGACGGACAGTCGTTTTGCCTTGCAGACTGCAGTCCGAACCATGGGGGAAGATACGCCATTGTTCACCTCAAACTGGTCTGAGCGTCATGTGGCTTACATTGCCGGTATGGGGACCTTTGGCCTGAGCACCTGTTTCATTTCCCGAGCCGGATGTGCCGGGAGGCTGATCAGCATTGTTACGGATTGGCCCTGCACTCCTGACGTAAAGGACTATCACAACTACTTGGATTACTGCAGTCAATGCGGCGCTTGCGTCAGCCGTTGTCCCGCCGGAGTCATCGGGCCGAACTGCAGTAAGGACAAACCCGGCTGCGCTGCGTATATCGGCAAAGTATCCGCAAACCATTCGCCGCGTTACGGCTGCGGAAAATGTCAGTCTGCAATCCCTTGTCAGCGGAAACCCATGGGGATACGATGCAGTTGATCCAAATTATAGTCCATGTTAAATGTAAAGCTCCGTCAAGTAGAAAATGAGCATGGAACTTTCGTTTATTGTAATCAGGGATTGACTATGTCTGAAACCAAACTGGAGAACGACTCGCGATCCAACTATCTTGGACTTCATTGCTTTCTGCAGTGAAACAGAGGTCCTGCCATATGAAACGCTTTCCCTCTTAGCTGCTTTGTCTGATACTTCTGGCCGCATAGGAGTCGCAGGCGCTGGGCTTATCAATCGTGCGCTCCAGCCAGGCACTGTCGATTGATGGAGTGAAGGTGCAGTGCGGGGCCAAGAATGTCGACGGCTACAACTATTTCAAGCTGGCTGCGCTGAAGAACTACCTGGGCTATGGCATAGACTACGACGAAGCCAGCCGCACCATTTGAAATCGTCTGAATAGAAACCTGTTTTCAACTGATAAAACCACCCCATTTCGCAGCGGAATCGTTTGACTGCAAAATGGGGTGGAATTCTGTTTGCTTTTCGCAGGATCAATCACTCTGTGCGTTCGTCACCGAAAAAGAAAACAGCAACGGTGCCCGGACCGCAGTGTGATGCGATAATGGTGCCGATATCGCAGATCCGAATGTCTCCGCTGATTTTGGGAAATCGTTCCTGCACCGCTATCTTGGTCTGTTCCGCGTCTTCCAGGGAATTTGAATGACAAATGAAGCACTTTCCGCTGTAATCGCGGCCTCCTACAGCATGAGCTTCCATAGTATCGACTGTTCGGCGGATCGCATTCTTCCTGCCCCGTACCTTGTCATACGCAATGATCCGGCCTTCGCTGTTCAGCCTCATGATCGGACAGATATTGAGAATGGCGGCAACCGTTGCGGCCGCACCGGAAACCCGCCCGCTGCGTTTGAAATATTGCAGATCGACGGAATAAAACTGATGGTGAACGGTATTGCAGTTATCCCGAACCCATTGCGCGATCTCCTCAAGGCTTTTGCCCTCATCCCGAAGATCGGCTGCGGTGTCCACGAGCAGACCATAGCCCGAAGAGCTGCAAAGAGAGTCCAGTACGACCAGCTTTCGATCCGGATACTTTTCTTTCAGCAGATCAGCGGCTTGCAGTGCATTTGCCACAGAATTTGTCATCCCGGAACCAAAGGCGATATGCAGCACGTCTCCCGTCGGAAGCAATGTCTCGAAATAATCTAGATATGTCTGCAAATTCAATTGTGAGGTGGTGGGCAAATGCCCCTCCTGCAAAAGACGATAGAATGTGGGGAGCGCCTCAGGGTCACGTCCCATATCGTCAATGTATTCCTTCCCGTCTACCAGATAGGTATAAAACAAAACGGGAATCCCTCTTTCCTGGATATAAGAGTAGGGAAGATCAACCGTTGATTCACAGGACAGGATGAATGATGCAGACATCAGATGCTCCTCCTCTGTCATTGTTTTCGTATATAGAGAACACCCAGTGTGCTGGGACCGCAGTGTGTAGTGACAGTTGCTCCGGCTGTTGTTTCCAATACTTCTTCAAAATCAGGAACCAACTCGATAACCTTCTTCCGCACCTCTTCAACCCATTCCGGGTCGCAGCGTGTATGGGTTATAAAAACGCGGCTCTTATCCAGATCGTCTCTCCCCGTAAGCCGGTCGGTCACATATTCCATAATAACGCTTTGGATCTTCCCGCGGTATTTCTTGGACGGTTCCATCACCCCGGATCGTACTTCGATACAGGGTTTGAGTTTCAGAAGATTTGCACCGAATGCTGCAACACCGGAGCAGCGGCCTCCCTTAACGAGGTATTCCAGATCATCCAGGACAAAACTGGCCTCGACCAGGGGAGCAAGGGCAGTGCAGGTTTTGAATATCTCATCTGCACCAAGGCCTTCTTTCTGCAGTTCTGCTGCTCTGAGGACCAGAAGCCCCTGCCCGGTAGAAAGATTCTCAGAATCCACAACATAAACGTTCTCCATGGATGAAGCCGCTATCTGCGCATTCTGACAGGTGGAGGAGAATTTGCTGCCGATGCAGAAGTGTACAAGAGCATATCCCTGATCTGTCCACTTCCGAAAGAACTCTTCATATTCAGTGGTATTCAAGGCGCATGTCTTGGGGAGAGATTTGGTTTCATCAACAAATTGATATATATCCTCCGGCGAGACATCAACGCCATCCCGAAATGCTTTCTCACCAAAGGTGATAAGGAGCGGCAGAATGCCGATATCGTATCGATTGATAAGCTCCGGAGACAGGTCGCATGTGCTGTCTGACGTGATCTTGACTTTCATTCTCTTTCCTCTTTGGCTTATGGTTATAAGATGCACCTCCGCATTCGGAGATCGACAATATTATATCACTCCAGTAGTTATCAGGAAAGAGCCGTTTTGTAATTATGCATGAAAATTACAGAATCCGCTGATCAAACAAGATTTGAGGTATCGCTGCGGCTGTGGATATCCCGATGCAGCCGCAGCCGGAAAAGAAGCTCAACAAAGGACTTTTCATAAGGAATAAAGATGCCGCTGTCAATCATCATCAGGATTTCCTCCAGAGAAGACCACCTGACTGCCTCAACTTCTTCTTCCTGTAGCTTCAAAGATTTTGTATCAATATCCATAGTGAGGATGAAAACATCGTCAAAGCCTTTATCCCAATGAACGGTCAGGGCCGGCCTGCAAAAAGTGAGATCGATTTTCAGCCCCAGCTCCTCCAAGGTCTCCCGTTCAGCTGCTTTTTGGCTGTTCTCGCCGCATAGCGCGCTTCCGGCAACACTCAGATCCCAAAGACCGGACCATTTTCTCTTGAAAGGCTGTCGCTGCTGGATCAATAAGCTTCCTTCATGATTGAACAGGCAGACATGAATCGCCAGCCGATAACGATCGGGCGGAACAGATTCGCCTCTCCGTGCTCGCATGCCTGTCAGTCGTCGATCTCGATCATATAAATCAAAATACTCCACAGGAATCCCATCCCTTACACGATTCTGCGCTCATGAGCGGCAATTCGAATTCATCATACTTCCTTGAAATCATTTTATTACAAAGATATAATATCAGTAAGTAAATGATCAAATGGGGGGAGAGACTTGAAAGAAAAGATCGTTAAATGCAGGGAAGGCCTTCTCCGCGGCAGGACGGATGGCGAAGTGGCAGTCTTCTGGAGCGTCCCATATGCGGCGCCTCCCGTGGGAGAGCTCCGCTGGAAAGGGCCGCGCCCGGCATATCCATGGCTGGGAATTCGCAATGCCGCCCTGAAACCTCCTATGCCTGTCCAGATGCTGTTTCCCAACAGCAGCCTCGGCACACACGAAATGAGCGAGGATTGTTTGTATCTAAATATCTGGGCACCGGATCATCCGCAGGAAAGCTGCCCGGTGCTGGTCTGGTTCTACGGCGGTGCGCTGCAGGGCGGCAACGCCGACAGCCCGGTGAATGACGGAAGCGTATACGCCCGGGATGGTGTGATCCTGGTCACTGTCGGATATCGGGTGGGAGTCTTTGGCTTCATGTGTCATCCGGATATGCGTCGGGAAAGCATCCATGAGTACGTCGGTAATTTTGGCCATAGGGATCAGCTTGCCGCCTTGAAATGGATCCGGGAAAACATTGAAAACTTCGGAGGAGATCCGGATCGTGTAACGGTTTCCGGGCAAAGCGCAGGCAGTGCCAGCTGCTGCGCGTTGATGAATGCTCCCGCAGCCAAGGGTTATCTTCAAGGCGCGATCTGCCAGAGCGGCGATATTTTCCAGCCGGAACGGGATGTGCCGGTCCAGGAGGCTGAAGAATGGGGAAAAGCGCTGGCAGAGAGTTTCGGCTGCAGTTCTTTGGAGGAATTCCGCAGGGTGCCGTTCCCTGAGATGTATCAGGAAGGCGACCCCATGATGAAGCGCGTTCACCAGCTTTGCGCCGCTGTGATCGATGGAGCATTCCTTCCGGGACCGCAGGGGGAGATCATGCTTCAGAATAAAAGCAATCCTGTTCCGATCATTCTCGGAAGCAACCTTGATGAAGGCAGCCGCAGCGCCGCGGAGACATATGTGCCGACCGTTTTCAAGCGGCTCGGCTTGCCGGATAACTTGTACCAGGATATTCCTGACTTGAATAAAAAGGCTGACGCTCTGGCAAGAGATTATTGGTATGGACGGCATTTGGCCTGGGCTAAGATCCGCGCATTGGATTACGGACTTCCCACATGGCAATATGTATTTGCCAGACGATTGACATCCATGGGAGCGTCCCACGGCATGGAGATCCCATATGCCTTTGGGAATGTGGACGCGAAACCTGATTTCGGAATGCTGCAGCCATATGAAAAGGAGGACAAAGCTCTTTCTGACCTGATCCACCGGTATTGGGTGAACTTCGTCAGAAAGGGAGATCCCAACGGAGAAGGCCTCCCGCTCTGGCCGAAAAAGGGGACAGACGCCGTACATATGCAGTTTGACGTTGTTTCCGGAATGCACAGCGACTGTTTGCGGGATACAGATGCGATCACTTCACCACTGGTGGAAAAATGGATGCGCAGCAGGATTTAAGGGGTTTATGGATCGGTCCTCCGGCAATTGAGCCGGAGGACCGATTATATATTCTATGCCTGATTTCGTCTCTCCGCCAGATCCAATGAGCCAGCGAACAGGAACAGGAGAGATACGCTCAGGAAAATGCTGCCCAGAATATCGGTGAACCAATGGACGCCCGAAAGCAGCCTCCCGAACACAGCGATCAGGATCAAGACGCCTGATACTGCTTGTATCAGAATGCAAAGTTTTCGGCTGCGGACATATTTCCCGATTACGATCATGGCACTGCCGAGTATCACAAAAGACAGCAAGGTATGAGAGGAGGGGAAGGAGGCCTCAACATGTTCATCCCCGGGCATGATTATCGGCCGCTCGTTGATGATCAGAAACTCGAAGAGAATATAAAGAACGGCAAGGATCACATAAAGACAGCCCAGTGACAGAATCTCTGCATCGACTTTTAACAGGCTGCGGCGACGAATCAGCTGAACAAGTCCGACACACGCAAAGCACACGCCCACAAGGATCGAAAGGATTCCAAGATAACTGGTTATTTTGTACCAGATCATTTGTACGCCGGTCGCTTCATGGATCATTCCGTTAATCGTGGCCAGGCCGATGCTGGTCGCTTCCGGACCGATCACTTGTACGTCAATGGTTTTTACTGCAAGAATAAGGGCCAGGAACAGCAGAATGCAAACTCCTGCGGGAATCGATCTATTTCTCAATTCAGTTCAACTTCTTTCAATTGTATTTGGAGAAGGCAACGAGCGCAAACGAAATCGATCACTCGTCAACAGCTTCCATGAAATAGATCCGGGAGGAATAATCGACCCAGAATCGCACCTGATCGTTATAACCGGTACCGGCAAAGGCGGGCTTCAGCTGAATACCCGACATGAGCAGGGATCCGAACGCAGTGTAGTTTTCCGTTTCTCCGGGCTGCTGAATAAAGCGGTCGATCGTGCGGTGTATCAGAGATCCGGTCTTTATGTGGAAAGGGGCGATATTGTTGATCAGACTGCCAAAGCGCCTGACGTCGACTTTCTGCTCGATATTATAAAAACGATATCTGCGGTCCGGGTCAAGTCCCTGCGGATAATATACCTCGTTGGGGTGTCCGGGTTCGGACAGTTCCTGGAAAAGGAATCCTACCGCACGTTTTTTATCCGGAGATACACAGGTCCATTCATGCAGATTTCCGGTTCGTCCGCGATAAAAGCGGCCGAACTGCAGTACCTCTCGCCACTGCTTGTATAAAGCGATCTGTTCGGCGATCTCACGGCGCTGACGGGAAGACAGATCCCGCAAATCATATTCATAACCCAGAACACCGAAAGATGCAACGTGAAATCGGGAATCCAACGGTGTATCCCGAAGTGTTTGATGGTTCGGGCTGGCGGATACATGGGCTGATACCGTATTGAGAGGATAACCGAAGCTATATCCTTCCTGGATACGAGTACGGCACAAAGCGTCCGAATTGTCGCTGCCCCAGATCTGCGGGAAGAACGAGAGGATCCCAAGATCAAAGCGATTTCCCCCAGAAGCACAGCCTTCAAACAGGATATCCGGAAACCGCTCTGTCAGTGTTCGCATGATCCGGTACAAACCGAGAATATATCGATGCGCGGTTTCTCCCTGGCTTTCAGGCGGCAGAGAAGGGGAGTACACGTCTGAAAACACGCGATTGTAATCCCATTTCACGTACTGGATATCCCCACCTGCCAACAAGGCCGACAATGCGGCAATCAGGTGCTCCTGCACTTCGGGATTGACCAGGTCAAGAATACGCTGATTCCTTCCTTCGCTGTGCAAACGGCCTGGAACCGCCATCGCCCAGTTCGGATGCTGCTTATATAGGGCAGACTCGGTATTAACCATTTCAGGCTCGACCCATATGCCAAAGTCAAGCCCCAGAGAATGCAGCTTTTTCGCTAGTCGCGTCAGACCGCCGGGCAGCTTCTTCCGATTTGCTTCCCAGTCGCCCAGAGAGCTTGAATCGTCGTTTCTCTCGCCAAACCATCCGTCATCCATGACAAACAGCTCAACGCCCAGTTTCTTCGCTTCTTTAGCCAGAGATATGAGCCTGCGCTCGGAGATGTTGAAGTAGCAGGCTTCCCAGCTGTTGAGGAGCACGGGACGGAGCTTATTCTTCCATCTCCCCCTGATCACGTGCTCCCGCACGAAAAAATGCGTTTCTTCGCTGATCCCGCCAAAGCCGTGATCGGTCCTGACCATCATAGCTTGGGGAGTGATGAATCTGCCTCCGGGATTCAGCCGATACCGAAATCCCATTGGATTGATCCCGCTGACTACACGAGTCTTTCCGTAGGGGCTGACCTCCACGGCTTCATAGTGGTTCCCGCTGTAAATCAGATTGAAGCCGATGCATTCACCATTCTTCTCCGAAGCGCCCGATTCATGCAGTATGAAAAAAGGATTGACGTAACTGGAACTGTTTCCGGACCGGGATTCCAGGACCAGTTTTCCGGTTGGAAGAAGAACGGATTTTCGCTGCATCTCCCTGATCCAGGCGCCGTAGAAACCGGTAACTGCAAAGCCTGAGACAGGAAGATCGAGCTGAAGGCTCATCAGGCGTTCCAGTTCGACCGTCTCGCTTCCCTCATTGATCAAAACGGCATGTCTGCATATGGCTTCGCCAAACAAGGCATAGTGAATTTCTAGGATAAGACTGCCCAATGATTCCCGAAAGCGTACGATCAGATGCTCCGTATCCTCCTCTGCGGAATATGCGGAAGGAAGATCACCGAGATCCAGAGCATCGGACCTGATTTCTGCAGAAAGATACGTGAAATCCGGGCTTCTGCTGCCATCCGGGAAACTGATCTCCAGAAACGGTTCCCGCTGATCGCCCTTTCCCAGAGCTGAGAACTCGAGACAAACATCTTCCAGCGTGTAGGATTTATGCTCCTGATCATAAACAATAGTGTTGCCTGGCGGGAACACATGTTTTTCCATCAGAGCATTCAGATCCTCGGGACCGCCGATATCGATACGCGGTCCGTAATAGATATGTTCCGGTTGGCCAGTAGGAAGGATGTGGAAAATATAAGAGCTTTTCTCTGTTTCCAGCACAAATGCCGGATCTTTGCTGTTGAACTGTCGGATCATATATGTTCACCTACATCAGGCAGCTGTCGGGTGACAGCCATTTTTGCCATAACTTCGTCTGAGAGCAAATATCGCTTCTTGAACCAAACCATTGCTATCAGCAGCCCGATGATGGGAATGACTGTCATGGTCATGCGGAGTCCTGTGCGGGCGCTCGCGGAAACAGCCAGCGACCAATCTACCAGTTTGTCTGCCTCGGATACCTCTGTCCCGGATTGCAGATGATTGATGGAAAGGCAGATCGAGGCGATGAAGGCGGCAACGCCGCTGGCGAGCTTGACCACAAAAGTCTGCATGGAGAAGATCACGGATTCATCTCGGCTTCCGTTTTTCAGTTCTCCGTAGTCAACCGTGTTGGCGAGGAACACGGTCGTCAGAATATTCAGCAGGCCGCTGGCAGAAAAGATGAAGAAGGCCGGGATAAACAGAATAAATACGTTGCCCATCCCAAGGAAGGCCAAGGCCAGCAGGACGACATATCCGACGATACTCATTCCCAGACAGATATAAAAGATCCGTGTATTCGAAAGTTTTGCTCCGTTGCGAAGAATCGGGTAAAAGAGCATCATGCTGAGGATCTGCATCGCTCCGCCGAAAATGTTGAAAAGCGTATAGCTGCCGAACCAATCTGTTCCGCCGAAATCATATTTAAAGAAATAGATGACCAGATTGCTGGTAATATATATGGAGCAGTTGATCAGAACGATCGAAACCACGATAGCCAGCGCCTGATCGTTCTTCAGCAAAGCTTTGAACATCTGCTTGACAGATACGGCTTCCATCTTTGCGGTAGATTTTTCTTTTACGTTGACACAGGTGAGGAGCGTAAATATCACAAAGATCACTGCTATGATCAGCGAAAACCACTTGAATCCAATGATCTCGATCTCCTTTGCGTTACCGCCTCCGAAAGCAGAACCTAAAAACTGTACAGCCATGACGGTAGCAACGGTGATCAGCGCGCTGCCCACGCCTGCACAGGATCTGGCCAGCGTAGTAAGGCCTTCACGCTCACGTCCGCCTTCAGTAAACGCCGGGATCATAGACCAATAGGGGATATCCATCATGGTATATGTCACGCCCCAAAGGATGTATGTGACCGCTGCATAAGCCACCAGACCGCCGGCATCCAGGGAAGGTGGGCAGGAAAACATCAGGAAAAGGATCACCGCATTGGTCAGCGTTCCGATCATCAGCCAGGGGCGGAATTTCCCCCAGCGGGTCTTGGTTCGGGCAACGATGACGCCCATGATCGGGTCGTTGAAGGCGTCAAAGATCCGTGCCGCCAATAAAATGACGCCCATGGCTACAGCACTGACACCCAAAACATCCTGGAAATAATAGAGCACATAGCTGGCGGAAAGCATGTATACCATGTCCTTGCCGACAGCTCCTAGACCATAGGAGATCTTGCTCTTCAGGGAGAGTTTTACCACAGCGTTACCTCTTTTCCAATCCTTGATGATTCTTCAGTTCCATCGCAATGCGCACTGCTTGATACGCTCCGTCATAAACACCCTGGGCTTTGTTCCGCAGGATAGCCGTACACATCTCTGATAAAAGCCGCTCTTCGCCCAGGAACAGATCCAGCATTTGCTCTATATGGGGAATATCCTCGCATTCCAGCGTGCCATCTCCCATTTCAGCCGAGTGGATCGCTCCCCATCTTTCGTGGCCACCGATCCGCTGGATAAACAGCTTTGGTATGGGATAAAAAGCCAATTCGCTGGGCTTGGTGATCAGCACATCCGAAGAACGCATCAAAAGGTTCGTGCAGTATACCGCCTGAAAGATATCCTTGTGCCAGAAAACGTGAATGCCTCCGGCTTCACCGTCCAGAATGCTTTGGCTGAAAGCGCGGGTATTTTCCCAATCGTCAAAATGTGTAACCGTTTCCTCCTGAAGACCTGGAACAGCACTACATAGATAGTCCCAAACGCTGCGGTAATCACCGATGTTTACAAATACGGCTGCCTGCCCCGTGTTCACGGCAGGGAGCAGGTGCTTGAGGATGGCGGCAAAAATCTCTTTCTGCGCGCCGGCGCCGCCGATGGTGAGCAGAAAGCGCATGGGCGCCTTCTGTGTTTTCCGTTTCAGTCTTGCCTCGCAGTCCGCTTCAATGTTTGCCGTCAGTTCATGGTCCACATAATGTCCCGTATACACCAAGCTGTCTGCCGGCATGGGCCGAAGGATCTCCTTGCTCCGCATACCGTTCAGGATCCGATAGCCCATATATGCCTGGTGGGTCTGAACAGTATGAACGCTGCCCTCTGCCAGATGCAGCGCCATTGGCCAATTGTCCGGTATGGCGTTTACCACATAAAGCATTCCTGCATGTATGGCGGCCTGCGCAGGCCAGACGTGCGTTCCGATAACAGGAAGTTCTTTGGGAATATTGCGGAATACCGGAGCCATCAGCTCGGCGTTTTTTTGATCGGAGGCATTGTAACTGAGCTTGCGGAAACCTTCATAGTTCATGGGTTCCCAGAAGAACCGGTTGAAAAGCCTGGATTTCTGAGAAAGCCGCGACCCCATGGAATAAAGCTTGTTTTGCGCGTCGATCACCTTCGTACAGGTCGTTTCCGGGAATGAATTCAGGTCCATCCAATACGGAGTATATCCCAGAGCATGGGCAGCGGAAGCCATGGCAATGGATATCCTGTAATGCCCAAAGCCCATACGGATATTCCCGACGATCAGCCCCTTTTCCAGATCGAAAAAGGCATCTCCTTCGCCGTCTGCTACCTGTATATCCTTTACTCCGAGAGAAGGGAAGAGCACAGGGTTTTCCTGGAGTCTGACCGGGTAACTGATTTGGGAGTCGTCTCCGAATTTCGCAGCATATTTTGCTTTAGAGCGCAGCGCCCTTCTGTATTCCCCGGAACGGATGCTGTTTCCGAAAATGCGTTTAGCTCTGTCTTCCATCACAATGCTCCTTCACAAAGATCTCGGGATTCAACCGAGAATTGCAGACAAAACGGTTCGGCTCCTTCGGCGGTGATGGTCAGACATGCGCTGCCTTCAACGCCCGATGTGCGGATGATCGTTCCACCCAATCCGCCGCGCAATGCGGTAAACTCAGGTCCGATGATCCGAATCGGACCGTCTGCCTGCAGTCTGACCGATCCTTGGAAGAATGGGAGCACATTTCCGTTTTGATCGCGCATAGAAATCCGGATCAGAGATGCATCGTAGGTTTCAGCTTCAACAAGCCTGGTTCTGCTGGGTACAGCCTCAAGGTGGATACTGCGTACCGGTTCCCTGGTTTCAGAGGCGACAATCTGCCCATCTTTAACGGCATCAAAACGATAGCTCACGGCAGTATCTCCCCAATTGTTCGTATATTTGCCGTATAAGTCATACAGATCGCCGTAACGCATACCATATCGCAGCATGAGCCATGCAGCTTTCAGTTTGAGTTTCATTGGCAGATGCGAGCTTCCGAATCGGGCGGCATAATTGATCAGTTCGGTGGTGTATTTTGCTTTCACGGGCGCAAAATGTTCATTTTCCCGCAGAACATCTCCGAGAAAATCGTCGAGCTCCAGAGGCGGATGGGGGAGATGCGGGAAGGGAGATTCCTCGGGTCGAAATTCCCGGATGAATCGATCATTGCGGTAAAGCCGTATGCTGTCGGCATTGGTAAAAGCGAATACCTGCCCGCGGAATGCCGCCGGGTGCTCGCCGATATCCATGGTAGTGCTCACTGCGAGAACGGGTTTGTCATCTGCCTGGGATGCATACACCTCACCCGCGAGCTTCTTGTTGCGGAACATATCCATTACGCCATGATAACAGATCCTGTCCCCGCTGCCGAAATCCTGATGGGTGTTGTAATCAAACATGCACCACCCGCTGGAGCCGGCAATATCACCGTCTGCCGCAATGGCGTCCAGAACGCGGGCGTGCCGCAGCGCATGCTCCAGCCTGTGTTCTTCCGTATCGTATGTTTTGGTGGGGAACATATGCCCGTTGTATTCCGTCACCATATAGGGCTTATCCGCATTCGAAGTGACCTTTTTCTTCGGTTTGCAGCCGGGGGCCGATCCGTCATGGACAAAATCGTTATAGGTATAAACGTCCTCCAGCAAATGGCTGAAGGTGATGCATCGGACGCCGCCAGTCTGCCTTGTTTGGTCCAGCTCATGCGCCGTCGCGTTTGTTTTCAGGTATAATTCATCGTCGTCCTTCGACTCATTGATCCGAACGCCCCAAAGAATGATCGAAGGGTGATTCCGGTATTGGAGCACCATATCTTTCACATTCTGCAGGGCCTGTTCTTTCCACGCTGTATCGCCGATATGCTGCCAGCCGGGGATCTCCGTGAACACCAGGATTCCCAATTCATCGCAGCGATCGATAAAATGCGGAGACTGGGGATAATGGGAAGTACGAACATAATTGCAGCCAAGTTCTGCTTTTAACAGGTCTGCGTCGTATCGCTGAAGGGACGCGGGTACGGCATAGCCGACATATGGATAACTCTGATGCCGATTCAACCCCCTCAGCTTCACTTTGTTCCCGTTGAGATAGAACCCGTCGACGCGGAATTCGGCGTCCCGGAATCCGATACGGGTCATCACAGTATCCAGAACCAGTCCGTCCTTCTGAAGCCGGGTCTCCAATTGATAAAGTTTCGGCTTATGGATATCCCAGGGGACGATACTCTCGACCTTCAATTGGGTTTCCGCACCAGCGGGGAAAGACGCCTCTGCTAAAACGGAATCACCGTCCATCACTCGCTGAAATACGTATAATCCATCCGGATCGCCGGCGATCGTGATGCGGCTTCTGAGTTCGCCGGACAGAAAAGGCATGGCAAAGACGTCCTCGATATAGCTCTGTTCCTTGATATCGAGCCAAACCTCGCGATAAAGCCCGCCGTACGTCATGTAGTCGATAACATTCCCAAAAGGCGGGATATTCTGATCCTCCCGGCTGTTTACACGAATGACGAGAAGCGCATCCTCTCCCGGCTGCAGAAAACCCGTCAATTCGGCGGAAAAGGCGGTGTATCCGCAATGGTGCTCTGCGATCATCCTGCCGTTGATAAAGACTTCGGCGCTGTGTCCGGCAGCGCCGATTTGCAGGATAACCCGTTTGCCTTTCCATGCTGACGGGATAGAGAGGATACGGCGATAGCCGCATACCATCTGATACATGCTTTCGTCGAAATAATCGTACGGCGTCTCGCAACAGGTGTGAGGCAGGTCGACCGTTGTGAGTCCTGATACAGATTCTCCGCGCAGAAATGCATCATCGCAATTCCCGGTGAAAGACCAGCCGCGGTTCAGATCCAAGCGCAAGATCTTTCCTCCTCCCGTTGATCCACGGATTTAAACATACTTATCACAGTTTATTATATCTTATCGCAAATACATCTGAATGGCAACAGCTGATTCATAACATCATCAGGCGGAGGGTGCGATTTCAGCCGCGCGTGAATCAGCTTGAACAAGGGCGGATGCTTTACAATTATCGGCTTATCTGCTATGATGCTGTGGATGATTTGACATATAAGGATAGGATCTGGTTTTATGGGATATCCAAGCCTGCTTTTTTCCGGAAACGCTTCCGGGCATACTGTTGCCGCTTCGGTTTTTGAGGATGTGAAACTCAACCTGTTTTTCTCCAAAGAAGCGATCGACGCCATGCGTGTCCTTTGCCCATCCGGCGATATACCTGTCCGGCAGTCGCTGGTGCGCTATTTGCTGGAGAATCAGGGTTGCCGGGATTCTTTCAGCCGTCTCGCGGAGATCACCGCTCACATCCATCATCTGCGGGAAGCGCTGGCAGATGTGAAATGCGAGAATGAACGGCATTATATCTATGTCTGTATGATGGCGTCTGTTGCTGATTTCTACAACAAGGCTGCTTCAGGTGAAAATACCGGGGGACTTCTTCTGCAGAGATTCACCGAGTGGTTCCGCAATGCGTGCAGCGAGACCAAATGGCGCGACATGGCGCAGGAAGCGCTGGAACTGCGGGAAAAGGCCGTCATGGCGCAAAAGATGTCCTTTCGAACTGCCGGTGAAAACCTTTGGCTTCGTCTGGAATATGAGGAGAGCTATGTGGAAAGGCTTCAGAAATGCGCCGAAGACCTTGGCCTGCCGCCAACCAGTCCTTCCAGTGATACCGTGATCCGTCTGGATGCCCGTATGGTCAACGCTCTGGCTCGCCTTCATCCAGAAGACTTTCTTGCATTCAAAGCGTTTTACGGGAAATATAGTCAAGCCTTTGATGAGAGCATTCTCAGCTATCGATACGAACTGAATTTCTATCTGGAAGCGGTCAAGCTGCTGGATCGGATACGTTCGGCCGGTCTTCCTCTGTGCTGGCCTGCTCTTTCACAGAAAAAACAGATCAGCATCAATGGACTTCGTGATGTCTCCCTGCTTCATAAAGAAACTGATATCGTTCCGAACGACGCCGAATTCTCCGAAGAAGAACCGTTCTTCTTCCTCACCGGAGCCAATGGCGGCGGCAAAACCACCTTCCTTCGCTCTCTTGCAATCGCTGTTTTGCTGTTCTTGTCGGGTTGTCCGATCTGCGCAGATCGTGCCGCGATCTGGCCCCCTGAGAATGTGTTCACCCATTTCCCGCAGGATGAACGTTTTGAAGCGGACGGCCGCTTCGCAGATGAACAGCGCAGGGTGAAGGAGATTCTGGATCACCATAACGGAAATTCTCTGATCCTGCTGAATGAAACCTATTCCACGACCAACGAAGAGCTTGCCGTAACCTGCACGCTGGACCTGGCTGAGAAGCTGAAGAACAGCGGAAGCTTTGTGCTCTATATTACGCACCAGCACGGGTTGGAAGCAGCTGACGTGCCCTTCCTGAGCGTGATCGTGGATGAGGGAGACGATAACCGCAGGACCTACCGCATCGCCCGCCGGAAAGAAGCAACCGGCTCCTATGCGGCTGATATTCTGCGCCGTTATGGGCTTGACCGGCAAGGCCTTGCACATCGTTTTGCCAACGGGGAAGGAGCAGCGGTATGAAATTCAGCCTGCTTTACCGAAACTATATCGAGACCCGAGAGTTTACCGTCAACCCGCTGCAGTCACAGATGGAGGAAACGATCTATAACCTTTCCATCGACAAGGCGATCCGGGAACTCAGCCGGGATGCGGAAACATGCGCCTATACACTGGAAGTGATGAAGAATCCCCTGAAAACGGCGGAAGAGATCCTCTATCGGCAGAAGATCCTGATGGATTTTGTCGCTATGCCGAAGCTGCTGGAAGAGCTCCGTGATATTTTCAAAAGCTATGATACCCTTCAGTCCGATTGGCGGGAAATGCGGGCTGGGATCTACACTTACGGTGTTCCGCAAACCTCCGGCGGCATCCTGGATGCGACTTATGAAAGTTTGAAGATCACAGCAGCCTTCGCACGGAAAACGGTAAGCTATTTCCGTTCCATCTATGATACGGTGGGCCGATATGACGTGCAGTCCGAAGGGCTTCTGGGCATCCGGGAATATTGCCATACTATGATGGAGAATCAGTCCCTGGATGAGATATCGCGGATTGCAAGCCTGTTCGAGCGGGAAACCGTTTCCGCCTATCGCTTCAAGGTGCGCGCTGACGCAGATGATACGTTGCGCATCGTTGCGGCAAGCCTTTACGACGCGGTGGAGGAAGAGGAGAAAAGTCTGGGACTCCGCATGAAAAAGCTCGCCGCAAAACTCACGGGTAACGGCCCGAAGGAGGATCTGACTCCTGAGGTCGATATGGGCGAGTTTCATTTGGAAACCGCGCGAAGCATCCTGAACGAGGCGCTCTATGAACTGTATACCGTGCTCAGCGGGATCACAGGAAATATATATGAGTTTTTCCGCGGATTGAGCGGGGAGCTTGGTTTTTATGAGACGGGTGTACGCTATGTGCGTCGTTTGGTACAGGAAGGGGCTCCCATGTGTATGCCAGTCCCGCTTCCCGAAGAAGACGACTGTTTCCGGACAAAAGGGATCTATGATCTTCATCTGCTCCTTGAAGGCATGCCCATCGATACCATTACGCGTAATGACGTAACCATTGAGGGATGCGACGGCACCTTGATCCGCGGCGCGAACTCCACGGGCAAGACCTGTACGATACGCAGCATCGGCGCCGCGATCCTGTTCTCTCAGGCAGGCTTCCCGGTATGTGCAGAGAGTGCGGAAATCAGCATACGGGATGCGGTTTTCTGCCAGTTCTCTTCTGCGGAAAAGGATTTTGAAGCGACGGATGCCGCAGGCCGTTTCGAAGGGGAAGTGAAGGAGGTCGCTGCGATCCTGAACGTGGTCACGCCGTGGTCGCTGATCCTGTTCAACGAGACGTTCCAGACGACTGCCTACGCTGAAGGCGCTGCCGGTATGAAAGATATCCTGGAAGCGCTGCCCAATGCCGGATGCCGGTATATCTTCGTCACGCATATGCCGATCTTTGATAAGATGAACGGCGACCGGATCTTAAAGCTTCAATTCGGCAAAGACTACCGAATTACCAGGGTCTGATGCTGAACCGGGAATTCCGGCGCGAATTGATGCAGAAGTTTGCCCGCAGCCCGGAAGATGATTCTCTGCTGGCTCGACTTCTGGATAAGGTGGATATATGGCAGCGGGACGGGAGAACGCAGTTTACTCGTTTTCTGAGCGAACGGGATAAACTGTGCTGCGCTCCCGTTCTGCGTGCAATTGGCGCAGATGATGCGTTCTTCTGGGGCGGATATCCTGAGGCAGATCGGACGCTCCTGATCCTTCCGTCAGAATGGGAAGACAAGGAAAGTCTCTGCTCAGCTTCATCCGGCCCGATCGCAGTCATCCGTGCCACGTGGAAAAGCGGTGAAACCCTCAGTCATCGGGATTTCCTTGGCGCTTTGATGGGACTTGGGATCGAACGGGAACTTATCGGGGATATCCTGCCGAAAGAAGGTCGATGCGATATTCTTGTCCTGCGGGAGATCGTTCCTTATTTGATGCAGAATCTTGCGTCGGCGGGAAGAGCAACGCTAACGCTTGCAGAAGCTGACGAACCGGAAACAGTAGAAGCCCGATATCGGCTCATCAAAGATACGGTCGCTTCTCTCCGATTGGACGCTGTCGTTGGTTCCGGTTTTTCTTTGGCCAGAGAAAAGGCCGCGGCGGCTATCCGTTCCGGCAAAGTTTCTCTGGATGGCCTTGAGTGTTTGAAGCCCGATAAACCGGTGGAAGCGGGCAGCAAAATCTCTCTGCGCGGTCTGGGAAAGATCGTATTGACTGAGGCAAGCGGTCAAAGCAGGAAAGGACGGACCATTGTAGTCATCAAAAGATATATATGAGGATTAAAATATGCGGAAAATCGGAACGAAGACTTTGGAAACAGCTCGGCTGATCCTTCGTCGTTTTTCCCCGGAGGATGCTGAAGATATGTATCGCAACTGGGCGGCTGATCCTGAAGTGGTAAAGTTCCTCACCTGGCCGTGCCATACATCTCCGGAGGCTACACGCGCTCTGCTGGAGAACTGGGAACGGCAGTATGAGAACGGCAGCTACTTCCATTGGGCAATCGAAAGCAAGGACATATGTCAGCCCATCGGGAGCATTGCTGCCATGAAGCTTGATGAAGAGATCGATTCAGCGGAGATCGGCTACTGTCTCAGCCGTAAGTATTGGGGACAGGGGATCATGACGGAAGCCCTGATCGCCGTGATGCATTATCTCTTTGATGATGTCGGGTTAAATCGGATCTCGTCCTATCACGATGTAAATAATCCGAAATCCGGCCGTGTGATGGAGAAAGCCGGATTGAAATATGAAGGTACGCTCCGTCAAGCCGCGAAGAACAACCAGGGTATCTGCGACATCGTTCTGCGTGCCGCGCTGCGAAACGAATGGAGGATACCGGAATAATCACAGATCAGAAAAGAAATACCCCGCCGAAACCGGCGGGGTATTGAAAGTTATATTTGAGTCAATCAGGAGAGCTTGCTTCCGCTGGGGATGGCGTCGTCAACAAAGACCACCTGCGCGCGATCTTCAACAGTTGCGGCTAGGATCATTCCGCAGGATTCCACGCCCCGGAGCTTGGCAGGAGTCAGGTTATACGCCATGAGAACCTTTTTGCCGATGAGATCTTCCGGCTGATACCAGGCATGAATACCGCTGACCACCTGGCGTTTTTCCTGACCGACCTCCAGCTGAAGGCACAGCAGCTTATCGGATTTCTTGACTGGTTCGCAGGACAGCACCTTAGCTACCCGCAAATCAACCTTCTGAAAATCTTCGATTCCGATCAGATTCAGCGGTTCCTCTTGTTCAGGAGCGGATTTCTGGCTGACAGCGGCCTTGGCGGCCTCCAGCTCGGCCAATTCCTTCTGAATGTCGATCCGAGGAAACAGGTTTTCCCCTTTGCTCACTTTTGCCCCGGCAGCCAGGATGCCCCAGCGGCAGGCGGCATCCCACGTGAATTCCTCCTGAGCAGCGCCGAGCATCCCGCGGATCCGCTCGCAGCTGTCCGGCATGAATGGGACCAACAGGGAAGAACAGATCCGAACGGATTCCAGCAGTGCATACAAAACGCCGCCGAGACGGGCCTTCTTCGTTTCGTCTTTAGCCAAGGCCCAGGGAGCTGTTTCATCGATATATTTGTTCGCCCGTGCGATGACCTTGAAAACTTCCTGGAGGGCCTGCTGGAAAGCGTATTTTTCCATTTGGGTCTCGAAACGCTCCGGCAGAGCAACGACCATATTTCTCAAATCTTCATCTTCCGGACCGGCTTCACGATCAGCAGGAATGACGCCGCCGAAGTATTTTTCCATCATGGCTGCCGTACGGGATACCAGATTTCCAAGATCATTGGCAAGGTCGGCATTGATGCGGGTGATCAGCGCTTCGTTGGAAAACTCACCGTCGCTGCCGAAAGGGAATTCCCGGAGGAGGAAATACCGCAGAGCATCCACGCCGTATCGTTTGGAAAGCAGGACCGGATCCACCACGTTGCCCTTGCTCTTGCTCATTTTGCCGCCGTCCAGGAGCAGCCAGCCGTGACCGTATACCTTTTTCGGGAGAGGCAGATCCAGGCTCATCAGGAAAGCCGGCCAATAAATAGAGTGGAAGCGAACGATCTCTTTGCCGACAAAATGTACGTCTGCAGGCCAGAACTTATCCAGGTCCTGATATCGATCATTGCAGAATCCCAGGGCGGTCATATAGTTGAACAGTGCGTCAAGCCATACATAGACCACATGCCCCGGATCAAAGTCCACGGGAATACCCCAGGTGAAGGTGGTACGGCTGACACAAAGATCCTGGAGACCGCCTTCACAGTCCAGAAAGTTGTTCACCATCTCGTTTACACGGCTTACCGGCTCCAGAAAGTCCGTCGTCTTCAACAACTTCCTCACCCGGTCGGCATATTTCGATGCACGGAAAAAGTATGCTTCTTCTTCCGCATACTTCACCTCACGACCGCAGTCGGGGCATTTGCCGTCTACGAGCTGGCTCTCCGTCCAGAAGCTTTCGCAGGGCGTACAGTAAAGGCCCTTATACGAGCCTTTATAAATATCGCCCTTTTCATACATGGCTTTAAAAATCTTCTGGACAGCCGCGACATGATAATCATCCGTGGTGCGGATGAAGCGGTCGTAGGAGATATTCATAACCTTCCAAAGGTCTTTGATCCCGGCGACGACCCGGTCCACAAACTCTTGCGGCGTGATGCCCTCCGCCTTGGCCTTTTCCTCGATCTTCAGACCGTGCTCGTCGGTTCCGGTGAGGAACATCACATCGTAACCCCGCATTCGTTTATACCGGGCCATTGCATCCGTCGCAACGGTGCAGTACGTATGCCCGATATGCAGATTGCTGGATGGGTAGTAAATGGGGGTGGTGATGTAAAATGTTCCCTTGCTCATGGGTAGACCTCCTATGATAACAGAGTTTATTCAACGGATCACACAAATCCATAGAATAACTATATTATCTATCATTCGCAGAAGGAAAAGTCAATATGAGCGGCAGATTTGCGTTCTGCTTTTCTTTTTTTCCTGTGCGTGTTATAATGATTTGCTAAAATTGACAATACTGTGGAAGATTGCTGATCATACTGAATTGGAGAATATCGGATTATGAATTTACGGGAAAAGCTCTTCGGTACCCACTCTCAACGGGAACTGAAGCGGATCATGCCTATTGTCGATAAGATCGAATCCTTGGAAGAAGAATACCGCAAGCTGAGTGATACGGAGCTGATTGCCAAAACCCCCTGGCTCAAATCAAGACTTGAGGCGGGGGAGACGCTGGATGACATCCTTCCGGATGCGTTTGCCACGGTACGTGAAGCTTCCAGCCGCGTTCTGGGAATGCGGCAGTTCCGCGTTCAGCTGGTTGGCGGCGTCGTTCTCCACCAAGGACGAATTGCTGAAATGAAAACCGGCGAAGGTAAAACGCTGGTTGCTACACTCCCTGCTTATCTGAATGCGCTGAACGGAAAAGGCGTCCATATCGTAACCGTTAACGACTACCTGGCCAAACGCGACAGTGAATGGATGGGAAAAGTCTATCGTTTTTTGGGCCTGTCCGTCGGCCTGATCGTTCATGATCTGGACAGCGCCGCCAGACAGCAGGCTTATGCAGCGGATATCACATATGGAACGAACAATGAAATGGGGTTTGACTACCTGCGCGACAATATGGCTGTCTATCACAACGAATTGGTTCAACGCGGCCATGCGTTTGCCATCGTTGACGAGGTAGACTCTATCCTGATCGACGAAGCCCGAACTCCCCTCATCATCTCCGGCAAGGGGGATGAGTCCACCGATCTTTATCAGCAAGCGGATGAATTCGTCCGTCGTCTGAAAAAGCAGGTCGTCGTCTCCACGGATGACAAACAGGAAGAGGATGAAGCTGTCGACGCGGATTATATTGTGGATGAAAAGAGCAGATCTGCTACGCTCACAGCCCGCGGCATTGCAAAGGCGGAGAAGCATTTCGGCCTGGAAAATCTCAGCGACCTGGAAAACAGCACCCTGAGTCACCATATCAACCAAGCACTGAAGGCCTACGGGATCATGAAACGGGACGTGGATTATGTCGTCAAAGAAGGAGAAGTCATAATTGTCGACGAATTCACCGGCCGACTGATGTTCGGAAGAAGGTATAATGAAGGCCTTCATCAGGCTATTGAGGCCAAGGAAGGCGTCGAAGTCCAGTCCGAAAACCGGACTCTGGCGACCATCACCTTCCAGAACTATTTCCGGATGTATAACAAGCTGAGCGGTATGACCGGAACGGCGCTGACGGAAGAAGAGGAATTTGCCGCCATCTACAATCTGGATGTTGTTGAGATCCCCACCAATAAGCCCGTTCTCCGGAAGGATTATCCGGATGCGATCTATAAGAACGAAGCCGGAAAAGACAGGGCGATCCTGGAACAGATTCAAATTTGCCATGAAAAGGGGCAGCCTGCGCTGGTTGGCACCATTTCGATCGAAAAGAGCGAACAGATCAGCAAACTGCTGCATCAGTTGAAGATCCCGCACAACGTTCTGAATGCAAAGCAGCATGAAAAAGAAGCGGAGATCGTCGCTCAGGCGGGCAAGTTCGGCGCTGTGACCATCGCCACCAACATGGCCGGCCGCGGCACGGATATCATGCTGGGCGGCAACCCGGAGTACCTCGCCAGAAGCGATTTGAAAAAAGCAGGTTTCACTGAAGATCTGATCCAGGAAGCCACCGGCTATACGGAAACCGATCAGCCCGAGATCCTGGATGCCCGGAAACAATTCCGCGAGGCATTGGAAAAGCATAAGCGGGAAACGGATGCAGAGGCGGAAAAAGTTCGTGAAGCAGGCGGACTTTTCATTATCGGCACAGAGCGTCATGAGTCACGCCGGATCGATAATCAGCTCCGCGGCCGTTCCGGCCGTCAGGGCGACCCGGGCGAGAGCCGTTTCTACATTGCGCTGACCGATGACCTGATGCGCCTTTTCGGCGGCGAAAGGGTGCAGGCAATGATGGAGACGCTGGGTGTAGATGACGATACCCCCATTGAACAGAAAATGATTTCCAATGCGCTGGAAAATGCACAAAAGCGGGTGGAAAGCCGCAATTTCCAGTCCAGAAAAACTGTGCTCGAATATGACGATGTGATGAATCAGCAGCGCGAGCTGATCTATAAGCAGCGCAAGCAGGTCCTTGATGGGGAAGACGTCAGCCGCAGCATTCGGAACATGGTTTCCGATTCGATCCGCACGAATATTCAGGATGCTCTCGGCGGCAAGGACTATGTCGGCGATCTGGACGAATTGGAGAGGATCATAGCTCCCTATCGCAGCCTATTCGTCGGACAGGAAGAGTTTCATCCTTCCGTTGTGGAGCTGAACAGCTATACTTTGGATTTTCTCTGCGGGAAACTCGATGAGCTGGCAGCCGACTTCCTGGCCAAAAAGGAAAAGCGCTTCGGGCTGCTTCCGGGAACAGATACCCCGCTCATGCGCGAATTGGAACGGGTCATCCTTCTTCGGGTGGTCGATGAATACTGGATGGATCATATCGACGCCATGGATGAGCTTCGCCGCGGCATCGGTCTCAGAGGATACGGCAACACCAAGCCGATCGACGCCTACAAGCAGGAAGGTTTCGATATGTTCGAGGCCATGATCAACGGCATCAAAGAAGAGGTGACTCGGCGGATCCTCACCGTTGAGGTCCGGCGTCCTGAGGAAAGCGTACAGCGGCGAAGAGTCTCCAAGGAAGTTATGAATGTGGGCGGCGAAGGTCAAAAGAAACAGCCGGTTCGAAAAGCCAAGAAGATCGGCCGCAATGATCCATGTCCCTGCGGCAGCGGGAAAAAGTACAAATACTGCCATGGACGGGATCGGGAATGAGCAAAACGAGACACTACTTTACCGATCGCAGCGGAGGTGTTTCCCAAGGCATCTATGAGAGTCTGAATCTCCGTCTGCATTGCGATGATGATCCGGAGCGCGTCCGGGAGAATTACCGCCTTCTGGCTGATCGCATTGGCTGCAGCCGCTTTGTTCTCGGCAATCAGGAGCACACGGACAACATCCTGCATGTTGACGGGAGCTTTGCCAAGCGTGATATTTATGACCCTGTTGCATACGTGGCAGATGGTCTGATCACACATGTACCGGAGCTGGCCCTTGTGGTCTTTACAGCAGACTGCGTACCTGTGCTGCTTCAGGGGCCGGGAGTAGTCGCGGCAGTCCACGCCGGCTGGCGTGGGACGGCAAAAGGTATCGCAGCAAAGGCCGTGAGAGAGATGGGCTGCGATCCGGGAGAGGTAAAGGCATGGATCGGTCCGAGCATCGGCCTCTGCTGTTATGAAGTCGGCGATGAGGTCCGGAACGCCATGCGCAGTTTGATGGGGATGGACGCCGAGCCGTTTTTCCTTGAACGACGGATCGATCTGAAGGGTTTGAACCGCAGGCAGCTGGAGCTGGCCGGTGTCCGCAAGATCGACGTCAGCCCGATCTGTACCTGCTGCAATCATACACAATACTGGTCCCATCGCTATACTTCCGGTATGCGTGGAACACAGGCAGGGGTCATCATTCTGGGAAAGGACGAAGAATGAAAAGCAGCCTATCCCGCATTCTTGTGAAAAGAGCGGCAGGGCTTGCTGCTCTTGCTCTGTCTGCAGCTTTGTTATGCGGCTGCAGTGCTGACCCATGGACAGAGACCATTCCGGATCCGGTGTTTTCCGCACCGGTATTTGTCACTGCCGATGTTACGGAAGCGCCCGCCCGACAGGGAGATGGTGTACTGACCCTCAACTATGCGGCAGATTTCAGTATGAACCCCTTCGTTACTCAGAGCGAAACGAATCTGCAGCTGAGTTGGCTGCTGTTTGAACCGATGGTCCGCGTAACACCTGGGTTCCGAGCAGAGCCAGGCGTTTTCAGTTCCTGGACGGAGGAGGCAGGCGTATTATTCCGTTTCACCGTCCAGGAAGGTCTTCGTTTTTCAGATGGGAGCGATGTCAGCAGCTGGGATGTGCTTTATTCCCTGAATCGTGCCAGAGAGGAAGGCTCTCACTACCGGTCCCGGCTTTCCGATATTGCCGAATCCTTTATGGAAGGCAGCAGTATCGTGATTCGGCTGAAAGAACCAAACCCCAGTTTTCCCCTGCGTCTTGATATTCCTGTAGTGAAGGAGGGAAGCGCATATTCCGAGCTGCCCATCGGATCCGGTCCGTATATCATGACGCAGGATGAGACCGGCAAAATTCTGAAGGCCAATATAGCTTACCGCGGAAGCGCCGACTTTCCACTGCAGTCAATTGCTCTGACTTCTTTGCCGCAGGAGCAGCTGAACGCCGCTTTTTCCGACGGAACGCTGGATATGCTCATCGCCGATACGGGAGCAGATGTGGCCTTTATGGTACCCGGCGATGCGGAGCGCCGTTATCTGGATACCAGTATTCTGCATTTTCTCTGCGTCAGTCCGGACAGTCGGGCTCTTTCAGCTCCTGAACGCAGAAGACTGGTGAACGCCGCACTGAACCGCAACAGTGTCGCTTCTCTTCTCGGAGGCAGCGCATCATATCTGCCTATCAGTCAGGCGACAGGATATGTCAGTTCGTCTTGGATCGACGAGTGGATCCCCAAAGATCTCGAAGCCTATAAGATCGAGATCCTGACGGAAGATTACAACGGGGATGGCATATTGGAGTTTTTTGTCGGAGGTGAACCGACGGATCTGGAGCTTAGACTGCTTTACTGTTCAGACAGCAGTTCAAGTACGCTCGCAGCCAATCGGATCATAACCGATCTTGAGAGCATTGGGATAACCATGATCCCGATGCCGAGGGAGATGGAAGATTATCGGCGGGCAATGCGAAACGGCGGATATGATCTGTGTCTGGCATCGGTGAGATTGAGTTCAGATTTTGATCTGTCGTCGTTGCTTTGCAGCGGCGGAAACCTCTATGTCGGCGGCTGCAGCAATGAATTGCAGAAAGCCGTGAAAGAGTATAAGTCTGCAGAACCGGAGGACAGGGAAGCGTATGCCAAGGCTGTCTGCAGCATCCTGGCTCAGGAATGTCCTGTTTTGCCTCTTTGTTTTTCCCGAACCGTTCTGGTTATGGGAAGGGGAGTAGCCCGGGGACTTGAACCGACATGGACCGATCCCTATCGTCAACCGATGAACTGGGTACCGGGCAATATTTAGGAAGGAGCAAGTATATGACGGATCGAGAACTGATCAATATGGCTTTTACCGCCATGAAACAGGCATATTCTCCATATTCCGGCTTTACGGTCGGCGCGGCTTTGGAGTGCGAGGATGGCAGCGTATTCCTTGGCTGCAACATTGAAAATGCAGCTTACGGAGAGACGGTCTGCGCGGAGCGGGTCGCCGTATTTAAGGCTATAAGTGAAGGCCGCAGAAAGTTCAGACGGATTGCCGTTGCAGCCAACGGCAGCACCTACTGCATGCCCTGCGGCAGCTGCCGTCAGGTCCTGTCGGAGTTTTCCCCGGAGATGGAGATCCTGTCTGCCAGGGATGACGGTCGATATGTGAGCTACCGGCTTTCTGAACTCTTGCCGAAGCGTTTTGAAGGGGAGATTTCCCGTTAATAATCCACTACATCATCTCTTCAAGCAAAGAGCACAGGGTTTCTGCATGCCGATGCTCTTCCTCGGACAATTCCCGGTACAGCTTTTTCAGCGTGTCTTTTGACGTGTTTCCCGCAGCCGCGCGGTATGCTTCCGCACGATCCTGCTCCGTCGTATATCTTCGCCTCAAAGCGCCGAGCATCCGCTCTTCATCGTTTTTCTTCTCCCGATCTGCCGATACTGTATTCTGGCCGAAATGCATAAACGCAGCAGCCTGCAGCTTTTTCGCGTGTCTGCGCTCCTCTGCTGCAAATGACGCGAACAGTCTTCTGATATGAGGCGAACCGGTTTTTCGCGCTAACCGGGTATAGTCGGCAGCGTCATTCATCTCATCAAGGATGAATTCCTTGAGTTTTTCCACTTCGTCATATGGTTCGGACGCTTTTACCCGTTTCCATACTCTTTCGAAGCTCGTTTCCATTTTATATCCCCTCCTTGCACGCGAACCGTTATCATAGCGTCTACGCTTTTCCATCCATTCTATGCAGCTGAAAAGGAGCAGGCGACATGCCCAAGTTCTTTATCTCCCATGATATGATCTGCGACAGTGTCATTCGGCTTGGAGTAAGCAACACCGCCCATCTGAAGGCACTCCGTCTGCGGACAGGTGAGACAATGACGGTATCCGATGGCTGCGGAAGGGATTACAAATGTATCTATCGGGGCATAGAATCCGGCGAAGGGATCGCAGAGATCCTTGCGCAATCTGACTGTCAGTCTGAACCTTCTTTGCAGGCGCACGTTTTTGCCGCATTACCGAAAGGGGATAAGACTGAAACGATCATTCAGAAGGCAGTAGAACTAGGCGCTGCCGACATCAGCTTCTTCCTGTCTGTACGCTGCATTTCCAGGCCTGAAGACAATGCCATGCGCAAGCGGCTTGAACGCTTGAACCGGGTTTCCGAGGAGGCTGCGATGCAATCCGGAAGAGGTCGGATCCCGGCAGTTCTCTGGATCCCGCAGTTTTCGGATATGCTCAGCAGAGCTGCGGGATCCGATCTGTCCTTATTTCTTTGGGAGGAAGCGGAGAAAACCAGCCTGCGGTCGGCTATGCAGACTTATTCCGGAAAGCCGGACAGCCTGGCTCTGGTCAGTGGTCCTGAAGGCGGATTCAGCAGGGAAGAAGCTGAACAGGCCGCTGGCTGCGGACTGATTCCGATCACCCTCGGAAAACGTATTCTTCGATGTGAAACAGCGCCAATTTGCGCACTTTCCGCTGTCATGTATGAAACGGAAAATTTGGAATAAAAAAGTATTGACAAGCTCTGTATCGGTTGTTATAATACCCTAGCGTTCCAAAGACAGCTGGCATCCGGTCATCCGGTAGAAGTCCCGCCGAGGAGAGCTTCTCAATTCATTTGCAGATGCTTTATTTCCTCATGTCTTCGGACATGAGGTTTTCTTTTGAACGCGAATATTCGTTCGGAGGTGAAACTATGCCAAACGCACGGGTACTGAGTGAAAAGCAGGCTGTGGTCGCAGAGCTCGTTGAAAAGCTGAAAAACGCCCAGGGCGGAGTACTGGTCGATTATTCCGGAACCAGCGTCGCCACGGATACGGAAATGCGCCGCGCCATGCGGAACGCCGGTGTCGAGTATGCGGTCGTGAAGAACACCCTCACCAAGCTGGCCATCAACCAGATGGGTTTTGAGGCTCTGGATGATGTTCTGAACGGTCCCACCGCTCTGGCGATCTGTCACACGGATCCCGTAGCCGCGGCCAAGGTCATCTGCGAGTACGCCAACAAGAAAGACAGCACGCTGAAAGTCAAGGGCGGTTTTGTGGACGGAAAGGTCATTTCCCCCGCAGAAGTGCAGGCGCTCAGCGAACTGCCCTCCAAGGAGGCGCTCGTGGCCCAGGTTTTGGGCACCATGGTCGCACCGCTCAACGGTTTCGTCACGGTTCTCAATGCGAACATCCGCGGTCTTGCCGTCGCGCTGAAAGCGATTGCAGACAAAAAATCCGAAGGCGCGGCTTGAGCCTGCGTCACTACATTCTACTTTTAGGAGGATATTTAAATGGCCAGCGAAAAGATCGATGCTCTGATTGAGCAGGTTTCCAATCTTACCGTTCTTGAGCTCAGCGAGCTCGTCCATGCCCTTGAGGAGAAGTTCGGCGTTTCCGCCGCTGCCCCTGTTGCTGTTGCTGCCGGCCCCGTCGCCGCCGCTCCTGCTGAGGCTGCCGAAGAGAAGACCGAGTTTGACGTTGTTATGACTTCTTTCGGCGCCGAGAAGATCAAGGTCATCAAGGCTGTTCGTGAGATCATCTCCGGCCTGGGTCTGGCCGAAGCCAAGGCTCTGGTTGAAGGCATTCCCGCCAAGATCAAGGAAGCCGTTTCCAAGGATGAGGCCGAGGAGATCAAGAAGAAGCTCGAGGAAGTCGGCGCCGCTGTGGAGCTGAAGTAAATCTCGAACGATATTCCTTTACCCGGATCGGGCACTTGACCCGATCCGGGTTTTCGATTTTTCTGACATTTTACAAATTATCCAAAACTGCAGCAGCAATTATGATATACTGAGAAAAAAGTAATGGGAGGGAATCACATGCCGCAAAAAGTGCTGATCGTTGAGGATGATGAGAACATTGCTCAGCTTCTGGAACTGTATTTGGAAAAGGATGGTTTCATCGTACAGACTGCCGGCGACGGTGCTGCCGGTGTATCGGCAAACAAATCCTTTCAGCCCGATCTGGTCCTTTTGGATATCATGCTTCCCATTA
>JAEEGI010001150.1_pt1 | contig 66688 bp, 60 predicted proteins | sample 8958751 | NCBI WGS metagenome assembly JAEEGI01 (sample SAMN16246545, study PRJNA631951) | gut metagenome | biome: gut microbiome; feature: rumen; material: KS-attached | host: Bos | place: Iran: Karaj | collected 2018-10
GAAAGTTCACGGGAGCCATGAGTTACACCTATTCGCGTGTCATCTATACCATCGACGGCATCAACGACGGCAATCCCTATTCGGCTTTGTCAGACATCCCGCATGACTTCCGCATCAATGGCTGCTACCAGTTCACGCCGCGCTGGAGTGCAAGTGCCGCATGGCAGTATTCGAGCGGGCATCCCGTCACCTTGCCTGTGGGCTTCTATGAATATATGGGGCAGACCGTCCCGGTTTACACCGAGCGCAACGCCAGCCGAACGCCAGCCTATCACCGTCTTGACCTTTCGTGCTCCTATCATTCGCCGAAATACAGAAACGGATTCAATTGGAGCGCGAGCGTCGGAGTGTTCAATGCCTACAATCGCCTGAATCCTTTGGGTTATCAATTTGAAACCGATATAGAATCAGGCGAGATGCGGGCTTACGCTTACTCAATGTTTGGGATTTTGCCTAATGTTTCGTTGCGGGCGGGGTGGTAAAGAATGATAAAGCCGCCCCATCCTGATTCCATGTGTTTGGCGACGCGCTGGAGGTTGGGATGGGGAGGGTTTTTTGTTATGCGTGCTAACGTGCTATCGGGATTACGACGGGGGGTTGAAGGAAAATTTGAGTAATTTTGTGACGTGAAAATAATGCGTGTTTATATAGGGATTGTTTTGATGGTGCTTGTGGCGGGATGTACTCCCCCTGGCCCCCTCTCAGAGGGGGAAAGACTCCCCCGGCCTGCGGGCACCCTTAATCCCCCTAACCCCCTTTCAAAGGGGGAAGGGCCTGCGCACGAGGCTTTGGAGGGGATTGACTCGCTGATGTGGGTGCAGCCGGATAGTGCGCTGAAGGTGATGTTGGAGTTTGCGGGGAGCGAGGCGGCGGATGGTATGGATGCGTTTGAGGGGCATTACTGCCAGATGCTGATTGCGGAGCTGCTGTTTAAGAATGACTATGGGCAGAGCAACCGCAAAGAGGTGGTGAAGGCGGTTCGTTATTTTGATTCTATTGTGGGGATGGATGGAGCGGACGCACGCGGGAAAGCGGACACACGCGGTGTGTCCGTACAAGAGAGAGAGGCGTTTTTGACGGCGCGGGCGCATTATATTAATGGTGTGGGATTCTATGAACGGGATAGCGTGGTGGCGGCTTGCGGGGAGTATCTGAAGGCGTTGGAGGTTGTGGAGACGCATTTCCCGAATTTGGAGACGCAAGATGTTGCGGCGTTGCAGGTTGCGCACCTGCCTCGGTTTATTGGTTTGACCTATAGCCGTTTTGCGGAATTGTTCTCTGGACAGTTTATGCAAGAGCCCACCATTGTTTGCTGCAAGAGAGCACTTGCTTTCAATCGCATAGAACCCACTTCGTCTTCAGGGGCTTCCAAACTATTAAAACGTCTTGGAAAGCAATATGACAAACTGAACCAAAACGATAGTGCCTTATACTATTATGACGAGGCCTTGCGACTGCTGCCCGACACGAACAACTTGGCTTACAGGGATTTGGTTTCGCAAATAGCACTGCTCCATTTTAAAATGGGAGAAGATGCCGAGTCTTCCATTGGTGACTTGAAGCGCATGGTGACTCAGGCAGAAAGTGAGCAGGAAAGGTTGAAACGCTGTTTTACCCTTGGCGGCATTTACTTTGGAGACAGACAATACGATTCAGCGATAGTTTACCTGACTCCAGTATTTGAAAACAAAGAAGATGCAACAACACAAAAGCTTGCCGCCGTTTGTTTGCACGACATTTACCAAAGCATGGGCGACACGCTTAAAGCCACACAATATGCCATTTATCAAGCGGAGAATGTTGTTTCGCAGGGACAAAGCAGCTCGCAGGTAGCGCAACTTAATGACATGTTTCAGCGGCATTTGCAGTGGGAACAGGAGAAGGCTGAGGCCGAAAGAAGGTTGGCCGAACAGGAGGCGGCACGGCGACGCTTGGTGCGGGGTGTGGTGACGGCTGTGGTGGTGTTGCTGGTTTTGGGGGTTGGATTGTGGTGGTGGATGGCCAAGCGGAAAAAGGAACATGAGGCGGAGGCACAGATCTTGAATGAGGAGAAGCAACAACTTCAGACGCAAGTGAATGATGCCTTGCAGCAGCTTCAGACGGTTGACGATGCATTGCAACAACTACAGACGCAAGCGGACGATGCCTTGCAGCAGGCGCGGGCGATGTTGCCGCAGCGGGTGGCCGACCTTTACCGCGCAAAGGTGCCGAACCGCTTGGAGCGCATCATGGACGAGTTTGAGGCGGCTTATCCTGGAGCCATGGAACGGGTGGCGGCTGCCTACCCCAATCTGACCAAGACGGAGACCCAACTTTTTGTGCTTTCGTTTCTGCAATTCCGCGCGAAGGAGGAGGCGGATTTGCTGGGTTTGAGCCAAAACACGGTGCTGCAATACCGCTCCAACCTACGAAAAAAGACGGAAAACGCCTCGATTTCGTCTTTTTTGGAGGCGTAAAAATCTATATATACCGATTATAATTGCTTGATTTTCAATAGACATTCCAAAGGAAAATCTATAATGGAACTTTGGGTTGATTTTTTCGTTGATTTTTGTTATAGTTTTGCGGAAACGAAATCAAAGTACTAACCCATTAAACACAAAAGACATGAAAAGACATTTGATTATTCTGGCCGCGATGCTTATATGCAGCGCAGTGCAGGCACAACAATTTGAACCGATTGTTGCGGAAGGAAAACAATGGAATGTGGCATTTTCGTACCCCTGGTTTCCACCAGAGCCTCAGCAACACTATACAACTGCCTATAAGGTGGAAGGTGACACGGTGGTAGATGGTACGGCATACAAAATGTTACTCTACACACGAAGTGAACACTTTACCAACTGGGCATTTTGTGGCGTTCTCAGGGAGACCAATGAGGGACAAGTTTTTTATCGCGGTTATGGGAATCATGTTTTTGGAAATGAAGAGATGCTTTATGATTTTTCCATGCAGCCAGGCGATTCCATACAGTATTACGATGAAAGCTACTTGGTGCTTGTTAGCGTTAGCGATACCATTATGGAAAATGATTATATGCCAAGGAAAAAACTTGTGCTTCAGTATAAGGAAGGCGGCTATTTGTTGGATGGCTATTATGAGACTTGGATTGAGGGAATAGGAAGCCTTTGGGGGCTGCTTAATCCGGGGTCGCTTTTCCTGGTTGGAGGCTGGGACAATCTGTTGTGCTATTATGAGGATGGAGACCTGCTTTTCCAAAATCCTGACTTCAACAGTTGCTATATGGGCACTGATGGGGTGGATGAGAATGAGGTTGAGAATCTGGTTGCAGTTTATCCCAATCCTGCCAGTGGGGTTGTTCGCATTGAGGGTGTTGAGGCTGAAGAGGTTTTGGTTTATAATGCTTTGGGGCAGGCGGTGAAGAGCGTGCGGAACTCTAATGAGGTGAGTTTGGAGGGATTGCCGCAGGGTGTTTATATGATGCGCATCAGTGATGCGGAAGGGAAAGTATTTACGGCTAAGGTGGCGGTGGAGCGATAGGATTTTTCGTTATTTGTACTTACGTACTATCGGGATTACGATGGACTCCCCTGCCGCTGCACGGCACCCCTTCTGAGAGGGGGATAAGAAAAGCGATGAAAAAAGATAATTCAAATAAAACACTGCAAAAAATGAAACACTTCCGTTATGGTTTTCTGGTGTTGGCAGCTTTAATCTGTCTGTCATGCAAGCAGACTTCAAGCCAAGTCAGAGCATTTCCTTTGACGACCAAAGTGATCGTCAATGAGAATGACTGCTTTAGATGCTTTGGAGGCAATCAAATCCTTCAGCATTTATCAGATGTCTCAAATGTGCAACTGGTGTTCAACGGTCTTGAAGACAATTTCATCAACCGTTTTCTGGAGGTTAATAAGATAACGCTGAAAGAAGGGATGAGTATTGTAAATGACACTGCTGTCTATCATTCATTAAACACCTATAATTTGTCGGAGGCTCATGTCTATGACGACAAAGGTGAAGAATATATGACATTCCCTTTCAAGTTCGGGCCTAGCATTGATGATGTGATTTCAGAAATGCAGATACTGAACGAAGGATTGTGTCGTGAGCAACATCCAACCCAACTGGACATTGCATATAAGTCAGGCATGATAAAACTGTTTGTTGACAAGGAACATATTATCGTCTTGAATCGCACCGTGAACATCTGTGAAGTGTTTGACAAACAGGGTTCAAAACTCTTCCAAATCGATGTCTCTGATTTAGATCCGGTGTCATTCTTCCCGGAAATGGAAGAATTAAAATCCGTAACTGAGTATTTGAAAAGCACTGGAGTGTTTAGTTGCCGAATTGAAAAAGCGATTTGCAAGGGAGATGACATCGTGCTTTTGGTTTCGGTACCGTATGTGGAAAAGGAAAATGAATCCGTTATCCAAGAGGTCTATCCCTGCATAGTTTCTTATTCACTAAATGATCAAAGCCCAAAAGTTTTGTATAACTCAAGAGAAGTGATTCCAGCCGATATCATTGCCTCTTCAAACATTTCACAAGCGACTGGCATCGCTATCCCTTTCGGCAAACCGCAATTTGATTTTCAATGCGTTGGTGAGGAAATGGGGCAGGATTATGAATCCTTTGATTACTCTGTTCATTCCATGAAGTTAAAACATGATTCGCTTCAAATCGTTGAATCAAGACGAATCGATTACCCAAGTTTTGACAGGATAAAGACATTCAACTATGAGCCCAAAATCAAGGACGGATTATTTGCCTTTGGCTATACGGATTATTTGTGCGACCTGAATCGCGATACCATCTATTCATTGCCTATAAAATGCAACCTTAGCATAGCAGGCCAGTCTATGACCAATTTGATGGTTAAATCCAATGGGCATGTCGTGGATTGGTCGTTTGACGGCAATGATTTATCTGTCATTTATTATGATGAAATCAATAAGGAATGTAAATGTTTGTATCTGAAGAAGGGGGCAAAAGAGTTTTCAATCATTCCTCTTTCTTTTGGAGGAAAACTGAAATGCCCGTACCTTTATATGGTTTCGCCTCGTGTGTTTTATTACTTGAATCTTGAAAACGAGATTTGTGCGAAGGTGATAAGACAAATAGGACAATGAAATCGATGAGGATTTGGGCTTTGGTTTTGATGGCGGCCGGGATGCTGCTGGCGGGATGCCGACGGGAGAAGGCCGTACTGGCGAAGGATGCGCCTGCCGAAAGCAGCAGGACGGCGGCGGATAGCACGAGGATGGAGATGGAGCTGATAGAGTGGGTTGGTGCGGGGGTGGAGTTGGATAGGTGACCCCACTCATCATCCGCCCTTCCGAATGCGCCATTCGGAAGCCGTGAACATCAGCATTTGCAATGCGAAAAGAAGATCACATCCTACTTCACCAAGAACAACCCCGGCGTGATGTCCAGCCAATGCAGCACCGTCTCACCCCAGACGAGGATGAGCACCCACGAGATGGTCATCATAGTGATGCCGAACTTAAAAGCGTCGGTCATGCTATATTGGTTGGTGTTGTAAAGCAATGCAGCGGGCTTGCTGTTGAAGGGCAGCACATAGCAGTGCTCGATGAGCATGGCCACGGGCAAGCTGAGGCTCATCACAGGGAAGCCGAAACGAGCCTCCACACCCAAGGCGATGGGCACGAAGACCATGGTGCGGATGGTCTTGCTTTGGAAGACCAAACCCGAATACATCATCAAGAAGGTGAGGATGACATACAGCACCCAGAAGGGGGTATTGGAAGTGATGCCGAGGCTGTCGAAAGCGGCATTGACCATGGTGTTGGGCAAGTCGGTGGCATTGAGACCCGAGCCCAAGGTATAAGCACCAGCTGAGAAGAGCATCAGATGCCAAGGGATGTCGACATCGTTCCATTTCACCACGCCGATGCCCGGCAAAAGGGCAAGGACGGCACCCAACAGGGCGACGATAGTCTCGTCGATGTTGTGGAAGGTGCCCTTCGTGACCCAAAGGACAAGCACCAACACGAAGATGCCCACGGCCTTATATTCTTCGGCCTTCATCTTTCCCATGGCCTTAAGCTCTTCTTTCAGTCGTTCCAAGCCACCTTCGATTTGTGGCACCTGCTCCTCTTTCTTCATCGGGAAGAAAACGTATGTACCCAGCAACAAGCCTATCACGAGAATCAAGGCACTCATCGGGCCGCAAGAGACGAGCCAGTCAGCATAGCCGAAGTCGCAACTACCAACGAAACCGGCAATAAGTGAGATGGCGAGCAGGTGGGCGCCGCTACCCGTGTAGAACGCATTGGCACCGATGTTCACTTGGAAGAGGTTCTGGATGACGAGGTTACGGCCGAAGTTGTTGCGGTTGCCGTTGGACGCACCATAGATGGCGCAAACGGTCATGAAGATGGGCAACATGATGGTGGCCTTCACCGTAGTAGCCGAAATGAACGCAGACAGCACTAAATTAATGATCAAGAAACTCCAAAGCACACCTTTGGCGCTCTTGCCGAACTTGATGACAAAGGCCAAAGCCAATCGCTTGGCAAATTGCGTCTTGACCAGCATACTCGCCAAAACAAAGGAAAGAATGTTCAGCCACATCACTGGGTGACCGAGTTGGTTCAAGGCCTCCTTTTGTGTGGTGACATTACAGAGCACGATACCGAGGATGATGAACAGCGAGGTCAGGTAGTTGGGGATGGCCTCTGTCATCCAAAGGATGAGACCCGCGACGAAGATGGCGAGCATAGCGTAGTTGGTGCGGAGAAACTCCTCGAAGCCGATGTCGTTGCAACGCTTCAAGGCCTTCTCGGTCAGCATCTCGGTGTTGAGGTTGTCAATGAAGCCGATGTGGCAGCACCAATAAATCACGACGAAGGCGATGATGGCCAAGGGGCCGCCGAGGCGAGCCATCCAAATCTCAAAGTTGGATTTCTGCATCTTGGGCAGTTTTTCCACTTTGTAGTTGTTCATGTCCAAAGGGTCGAATGCCATGGTAGTTTAGAGTTTAGTGTTTAGAGTTTAGAGAAGTGGGGACGCCGCAGCGTCCCCACTATTTGTTTATTACCAATTCTTATACGGATTCTTCATCAACATGGAGTTGAAGTACTTGGGGTCGCCGGTGACCTCTTCGCCGAGCCAGGCAGGCTTGTCGAAGGGCTCGTTCTCGTCGGTAAGCTCGACTTCAGCGACGATGAGGCCGTCGTTGTCGCCATAGAACTCGTCGACTTCCCAGGTGTGCTTGCCATCGGTGTTTTTGACGAGATAGCGGGTCTTGTCGATGACACCAGGCTCGCAGATCTCAAGGAGCTGTTGCACCTCCTCGACGGGGATCTCCTTCTCCCACTCGAAGCGGGCAGCGCCAGAGGCGTTGCCGATGCCCTTGATGGTGATGAAGCCCTTGTCGCCCTTCACACGCACGCGGACGGTGCGCTCAGGTACGCTACTGAGATAGCCTTGGGTGATGCGCGTGGCCTTGAAAGCCTCGGCCTTGAAGTCACCCTTTACCAAAAACTTTTTTTCAATCTCTTGTGCCATAGTTGTTTATTCGTTTGCAAGCGGTTTGTCGGACATGCCGATGACACGCTTGATCGCCTGTAAATAGTTGATGTTTTCGACACCTTCCAAACCACAGTCCTTGATGGTCTTCTTGATGTCTTCGATCTCGGTTGACTCGGAGTTGATGGTCACCACCTTGGCGCCGTTGATGAGTACCTCACCAAACTCGCAGATGGTGTCGTTGACCATATAGCCGAAGCGGCGCTTGTGGACGCGCACGGCAGCCAGGTCGGGGTTGGCCTTCACCATGGCGATGAACTCGTCATAGGTATAGGTATCCTTGGTCAGCTTGGGCATCTCGACCATGAAAGCGGGGAACACTTCCTTCTCGAGCACCTCGCGGCTGATGGGGAACTCACCCTTCATCAGAGGATTCCATTGCTCAAGTCCATCGACGCTCTGCACGAAGGTCTTGATGTCCATCTTGCCGTCGCGTATCTTGGTGTTGTTGATGTCGTTTTTGCGGGAGATGATATAGATCTCGTCGCTGAGGCGCTCCCAAACCTTCTCGGGGACAGGCATCGACAGGCGGGCCATGCGTTTGTGGGCCTCGCAGAAGCATTGTCCGAAGGAGCGGAACTCAAATCTCGGCTTTGACACTTCGCCGATTTTCATTTCTTCTTTTGCCATTTTGGGGATTTAAGATTTAAAATTCAAAATTCAAAGATTTCAGCTTGAGATTCCCTTCGGGAATGGAGTTCTAAACATGAGTTATTAAGCGGCGGCTTGTAAAGCTAACACTACATAAAGCCTGACCAGCCGCCGCCTTTTATACAAGTCAATCATTCTCCATTCCCCGAAGGGGAATCTCATTTTTCAACTTATTCCTGCGGGATGTCTTCGCCTGTGGCAGGGTTGGCTTCGCCCGGGGTCGGGTCGGCCAGTTTCCAGTCGCCACCGTCGGGGGTACGGGCATAGGACTGAGGAGCCACGTTGGAGATGGTCTGTCCCCATTCACCGGTTGTACCTCTGGTGAACACGTCTCTTTCGGTGCCGTCAGCCATGTAGAGGGCAATGCGCACCGTCTTCTTTGCCGAGAGACCGCTGTTGAAGAACATGTTGTCACCCAGTTCCGGATGGTCGATTTGGGTATCAATGCTATAAAGCACAAGATAGCCATGAGCGGGGACAACATGGGTGGCGTCACCCGTCCACTTGATATCTTCTTCATTGCCATCCTTGGTGATGTACATGCCTTCCATTGAGAGGTCGAGGTTACCCTTGTTGTAGAACTCGATGAACTTGGTGTCGCCATTCAGCTCATTGAGGACGAGATTGGTGTAGTCGGGCTCTTCGGGAGTCGGAGGCTCGGGGGTGTCGCCACCTTCGAGGCCGAGAAGAGCAACCGTACCGTCAACATTGACAGCACCCGGAGTGGCATCGGCATAGTACCATTTGCCATCGGCATTGCGGCTGTAGGAAGCCGGAGCGGGGATATAGGCCGGGTCGTTGGCATCGATGTTGGTCAGGTTGAAGTCGTCGATGGAAACGCCAGCAGGCGTGAAGAGCTGGATGCGGACGTTCTTCTTGGCGGAGAGACCACTGTGGAAGATTAGGGATTCAGGAATCTCGGGGTGGTCGGCAACGACATCTTCGCTATAGAGCACGAGATAGGCACCGGCTTCGATCTTCACCGTGTTATCGCCAATCCAGTTCTGGGCGTCATCCTTTTCAATGTACACACCATTCAAATTGATGGCTTCGGCACCAGCGTTGTAGATTTCAATGAACTTGTCGTTACCGTTGAGCTCGTTGAGGCGGAGCTTGCTGTAGTCGATGGCGACAGCACCCACTTCATATTCCATAGTAGGCGAAACGGCCGTGACCTCACCGTTCATGGCTTGCACGTAGAAGCTCACTTTTGTTCCATCAGGTTGGGCAGGAATGACGGCGGTGTAAAGATTGTTTTCACCAGCCACCATGCCAAGCTCTTCAGCTTTGTTAGCTTCATCGGTAGAATACACCAACTTGGCCGTGAAGTCCTTGAAGCTGGTGATGGTAGCCGTCACAGTAACGTCATCGGTAGCCTGGACAGCCGTAGGAGCGTAAGAAACATTGGCGATATTGATGCCCGGATATTGCTTATCCTTGACACAAGAGGCAAGACCCATCAAAAGAGCCAAAGCCACAAACATTATTTTCTTCATATTATTCTCAATTTTATAAGGTTAGACATTTTGATGGATTAGAATGCGACCTGGAAACGGGCCAGCAGCATGTGGTAGTTCACACCAGCCTTGCCATCGGCGGCAGCAACCTTGGTGAAGTCCTTGGTCGGGTTGCCATCGGCATCGAGACCGACATAGAGTTTGCCTTTACCATTGGCATAACGGTCGTTGTTGACATATTGATAGTTGAGACCAATCTTCACGTTCTTGGAGAAGTAGAAATTGAGACCAGCACCGTAGAGTTCGGCAGAACCACCGTAGATGGCTTGCTCGCCACGGCCTTCGTAGTCGTTCATGTCGAGGAACTCATATTTGCCAACGAGTTCGATGTCGCCCCAGCTGCGACCAGCGCGCACGCGGTTGAACTTGGCACCGTCGGAATCGTAGCTCTGCTTACCACCGAGGAGGAGGCAGGCACCTTCGACATACCAACCTTGGAAATGATAAGGCTGGTCGATGCCAACTTCAGGCTTCATGTAGGTCCAATCCGACACCCAGGCACCTTCGAGACGCAGGCCATTGTAGTGACCGGCGAGTTCGGCAGTGGCGATGAGGTTGTGATCGGTGTTCTTGATATCATCGGTGTCGATGTATTTCTTACGACTGATGTTGGTAGTATTGCGGCAGCTGAAACGCGTTCCGCTATAGACACCCATCTCATCGGAAGTCTTGGGAGCGTCGTACATGACTGCACCACCGACATGGATGCCGAGATCAGGTTCGTTGATGGGACGCACCACGACCTTACCGACGTAGGAAAGACCTTCGTCCATGCCATAGTCCTTGTTGTTGGCTTCCACATAGTCGCGGGTCTCCTGGCCTTCGATCTCTTGGAAGAGCACGCTGGCGCTACCGAAGAAATACTTGTTGGTGTATTTGGCAAAGACACCGAGGTGACGGCTAGGAGCAAAGGCGTTGATCACCATAGGACGTTCCATGAACATGAGATAACGCGAAGAAGTGTTGCGCGACATGGTGAAATCGGGCTTCATGCTACCGACAGTGAACTGCCAGTTCTTCAAGCCGTTGTAGCGAACCACAGCGTCTTTCAACTCGAAGGAACCATTGGCAAGTTCCATGTCAATCTCACCATACCAATCAGGTGTGATTTGAGCCTTGGCAGCAAAGCGTGCACGACGAATGCTGGCACCTGAGCCAATCGGGTCAGCCCATTCCTGGGCACCGAAATAGTGACCAAAATCGACCTGGACTCTGGCGTCAAACCAGAACTTGTAGTCTTTTTCCTTGGATTCGAACACCAAGATACCGTCGCGGCTAGAACTCTGCAACGTCTTGACGTCCACTGTGTTACCATACTGGTCGACGGCTTTTGCCTTCTCTTCAGTCTGTGCGAAGGCCATGAAGCCCAACAAAAGGGCGGCCATCATAATTACAGTCTTTTTCATCTTGAAAAGTTTTAGTTATTAATTAGGTGAATTTGCATTTTACGAAAGGCAAAGGTAGAAAAAAATGAAAAAACAAAGAAAAAATTGTCTTTATTTGCCATTTTTTGAAACCAAGGAGAATAATGACGCCATACACTGGCACATGAAAGAAAATCTCTATTTTTGCAGCAAAATTCTGGAGGAAGAAAAAATGAAAATCGCAGTGGTGGGAGCCACCGGACTGGTGGGCTCGAAGATGCTTCAAGTGCTTGATGAACAGAAGGTTCGAATAGACGAATTGATTGTGGCCGCATCGGAACGCTCCGTGGGCAAGGAAATCGTCTTCCAAGGCAAGACCCATAAAGTGGTCAGCGTGGACGAGGCCATCGCAGCAAGGCCCGACATCGCCATCTTCTCGGCAGGAGCATCGGCATCGAAACAATATGCCCCGCGTTTTGCCGAACAGGGCACCTTCGTCGTCGACAACAGCTCGGCCTGGCGCATGGAAAAAGGTGTGCCATTGGTCGTCCCCGAAATCAACGCCGACACCATCACCGAGGACACGCATATCATCGCCAACCCCAACTGCTCCACCATCCAGATGGTGATGGCTTTAGCTCCCATCCACAAAGCCTATGGCATCAAACGCATCGTCGTCAGCACTTACCAAAGCGTCTCGGGCAGCGGTCAAAAAGGTGTCAACCAACTGAAGGCCGAGCGCGCTGGTGCAAGCGGCACGACTTGCTATCCCCATCCGATTGACCTTAACATACTGCCCCACATCGATATCTTCCTCGACAACGGCTATACCAAAGAGGAGATGAAGATGGTAAACGAAACGCGCAAGATCCTTCGCGACGAGCACATCGCCGTCTCGTCCACAACGGTTCGTGTGCCCGTATGGGGTGGCCATAGTGAGTCCGTGAACGTAGAGACAGAAAGACCCTTTGAAATCGACGATATTCGCAAGCTGATGGCAGCCATGCCTGGCGTGGTGGTGCAAGACGACCCGACCAACAACGTATATCCGATGCCCCTCTATGCCGAAGGCAAGGACGAGGTCTTTGTGGGTCGTATCCGCCGCGACTTCTCGGTGGAGAACGGCCTCAATTTCTGGTGTGTATCCGACAACCTCCGCAAAGGCGCCGCCACCAACGCCGTGCAAATCGCACAATATCTTATTCGTGAGTTCTTTAATAAATGAAAGTCTTTCATAACATCATAGAAACCCGCAACATTCCCCACGCCGTGGTCACCATAGGCACCTTCGACGGTGTCCATCTCGGCCATCAGGCCATCTTCAATAAGATGAAGACCTTGGCACAAGGCATTGGTGGAGAGACCGTTGTGGTTACTTTTAGTCCGCATCCACGTCAGGTGCTTAACATCGACAGCTCCAACCTGCGTTTTCTCTGCACACCCGAGGAGAAGCTCCAGAAGTTTGAGGAATATGGCATCGACAACGTGGTCATCATCAACTTCACCAAAGAGTTTTCGCGCACGCCTTCAGAGGTGTTCATCAAGGAATACATCATCGATAACATCCATCCCGATTATATCGTGGTGGGCTACGACCATCACTTCGGCAAGAACCGTATGGGTGACTTCGGCCTGCTCAACGACATGAAGCAGAAATATGGCTTCAAGGTAGAACGCATTGCCGCACAGGATGTTGAGAACATCGCCATCAGCTCCACGAAGATCCGTAACGCTTTGGCCACAGGTAACGTGAAACGAGCCAACCAACTGTTGGGCTACATCTATTCCGTCACTGCAGAGGTCGTGGTGGGCAACAAGATTGGGCGCACCCTGGGATTCCCTACGGCCAACCTTGAGTTGCCGAGGGAATACATGCTCATCAGCAACCGGGGCGTGTATGCCTGCCTCGTCGACTACCAGGGTAAGACCTACAAGGCCATGGCCAACATCGGACATCGACCCACCATCGGCGACCGCAGCGAGGACAACCCCATCATCGAGGTCAACCTGTTCGACTTCGACGGTGACCTCTACGGCAAAAAGATCCATGTGCGTTTCATTGATCGCATCAGAGATGAAGAGAAATTTAACGGCCTGGATGAATTGAAAGCCCAGTTGGAACAAGACCGTGAGAAAGCAAAGCAAATCCTAGCATGAAGATCCTACTTCTAGTCATAGGAAAAACGGATGAAGATTATCTCATCACCGGCATCAAGAAATATGTGGGCCGCATCGGGCATTATGCCTCGTTTGAAATGAAAGAAATTCCTGACCCGCGTAACCGCAAGACCCTCAGTGAAGACCAACAAAAGAAAGCCGAAAGTTTCCTGTTGTTGCAACAGCTGCAGCCCGGCGACCAAGTCGTATTGTTGGATGAAAACGGCAAGCAGTTTACCTCGATGGAGTTCTCCGAAAGCCTTGAAAAACAGATGGCATCGGGCGCAAAGCGGTTGGTATTCATTATCGGCGGACCCTATGGATTTGCTCAAGAAGTCTACGACCGCGCCAACGCCAAAATGTCGCTCTCGCCCATGACCTTCAGCCACCAGATGGTGCGGCTGATCTTCGTTGAGCAACTTTACCGCGCCTTTACCATCTTGAAGGGCGAACCCTATCATCATCAATAATAAACAGCCCCTTATTACGTTACTACAACATGAAAACAATCAAAACCATACTCATCCTTTGCGTGGCACTTTGCTTCGCCACTTCTTGTAAGAAAGAGGCCGACATGACCCTGATGCAAAAAACCATCCTCGAAAACGCTGACATCCGTCAAATTGAGGTCTCCGATGCCTGGGAGGTGAGCGTCATCGCCGACAGCAACACCTACGTGGAGCTGGAGTATTCTGCCTATTTGGAGCCCGGACTCAACGTCAGAATGGAAGGCTCCAAACTCGAAATCGGCTTCACGGGAAACGTACACCCGGTCATCAACTCCGTCTTTAAAGCCACTGTACACACAAACAAGGTTGAAAAAATCGAGGCTGATGAAGCCGCTCAACTAAGTTTCGTTGGACATTTCTCTGCCACCAGTGACACTTTGTATGTGGAATTGGATGACGCCTCGGTGTGCTCGGGGTTGGATTATTCTGGTCACGTTTGTGAGATTTCCATTGAAGACGCCTCACATTTTCTTGGTTTTAATCTGTCGGGGTACAACTGCGAAGTCAAAGCAAGCAACGCTTCCTCGTGTAAAGGCCTCTTTGACATGAGTTTCCACCTCGTCGCCAACCTGGAAGGAGCTTCCCGTTTCATCACTTTTGGTGGAGAAGCACCCAATGGAATGATTAGGTTGCAAGGTGGAAGCCTGTTGAACATGGCTCAAACACAAGTCAGGGAGATGCATGTTGATTTGTCGGACGCCTCGGAAGCCACAGTTTGGGTGAGTGACGCCATGGAAGGCACATTGAAAGACGCATCTACGCTATATTACAAGGGAAATCCGCAGAAGCAAATCGAATGTGACGAAAGCTCTGAGATCATTCCTTTATAATTTTTGGCCTGATATTTGCTATTTTCGTCCCCGTTGCGCCGAAGCAACATGAATTATTACTATTTTTGTAACCAAATTAAAATCGAAAATGAAAAAAGTAGCATTGCTATTCGTCGCCGTCCTGTTTGCGACCGTTACCTTTGCCCAATCCAACCTTCCCATCGACGCTAGAACAGAGAAGATTTGCTTCCGTAAGGTCATCAACACCGTTGGCACTCAAGATGAGGTGTTCAACCGCATCTACAGCCAGTTTATGAACACTTATTACAAGAGCCCTTCGACCATCCTTCAACAGAACGACGGCCGTACGCTGAAAGGCAAACATCAGTTCCAGCTCGACAACGGTGACCCCGTGAAGTCGAAATGGCCTTGGATCACCTATTATTTCACCATCGAAGTGCGTGAAGGCCGTGTGCGTTACACCCTCACCGACTTCATGCAGAAGACCCAAAGCAACCACCCCTGCGAAGAATGGATGAACAAGGAAGATCCTTTGTATCAGCCTGTTTGGGACAGCTATCTGAACCAGATCGCAGCATTTGGTGAAGACTGGGGCAAGCAATTTGAGGAGAAACTCGTACCTGAAAAAGTCATCGAAGAAGAGGAATGGTAAACTAGGCTATGGCCACTCGCGAACGCATAAAGAAAGGGTTTTCGAAACTTCTCAAGGAGGAGAAGCTAAAGCTTATTGCCAACTATTTTGAGAACCCTGGCGAGGTGGTCAACCTACTGAAAAGCTATTGGCATCCCGACAAAAAGCAGCAGCAACTCTTCGATGAGTTCAGCGAAAACACCATCACCAATTTCTTCATCCCTTACGGCATCTCCCCCAATGTGACCATCAACGGCAAGGACTACATCGTGCCCATGGTCATCGAGGAGAGCTCCGTGGTGGCGGCGGCTTCGGCTGCGGCCAAGTTCTGGGGCGAACGCGGTGGTTTCCATGCCGAGGTCATTGACGTGCGCAAGGTCGGACAGGTACATTTCGGCTGGAGTGGTGACAAGGCAAAACTTTTTGGGCTGTTTCCAAAGATCGAGCAACGGTTGTTGCACGACACCGATGCCATGACCGAGAAGATGCGCAAACGTGGCGGCGGCATCCTCGGGATGCGACTCATCGACTACACTGCGCAAATCCCCGACTACTACCAGATTCGTGTGGAGTTTGGCACAGGCGATGCCATGGGAGCCAACTTCATCAATTCAGCCTTGGAGCAGTTTGGCCACAGCCTGCAAGACTTCTTTGCCGAACAAAAAGACCTCCCAGAAGAGCTCCGCAAGGTGGAGATCATCATGACCATCCTGTCGAACAACACGCCTGACTGTCGCGTGAAAGTCTGGGTAGAGTGTCCTGTCGAGCAACTTGACGGCATCGACGAACATCTCTCGGGTGCCGAATACGCCAAGAAATTCAAGAAGGCCGTTGACATCGCCCACATCGACACGGACCGAGCCACCACGCACAACAAAGGCATTTACAACGGCATTGATGCTGTGGTCATCGCCACGGGAAACGACTTCCGCGCCGTGGAAGCAGCGGGGCATACCTTTGCCTCGCGCAACGGACGATATGAGAGCCTGTCAAGCGTCAACCTTGAAAACGGCATCTTCCATTTTGAGTTGGAGGTGCCAATGGCCTTGGGCACCGTGGGTGGCTTGACCAGCCTACATCCTTTGGCCAAGAAGACGTTGGAACTCTTGGGCAACCCCACCGCCAAAGAGCTGATGATGATTGCTGCTACGATGGGTCTGGCCAACAACTTCTCCGCCGTGCGCTCGCTGACCACCAAAGGCATCCAAGCCGGCCACATGAAGATGCACCTCAACAACATCTTGAACCAACTGAATGCCACTGACGAAGAAAAGAAGCTGGCTCGCGAGTATTTCAAGGACAAGACCGTGTCGTACGCAGGCGTTGAACAATACCTTGAATCCTTGAAAAAATGAGCCTTTACCAAGCCCACGGAAAATTTCTTTTGACAGGCGAATACCTCGTCTTGAAAGGCGCTTTGGCTTTGGCAATACCGTTGAAATTGGGGCAGAGTCTTCAAATATCACTCGCCGACACCGACACTCGCCGTTTGCATTGGGTCGCACAGCAGCCCGACAAGGCCTGGTTTTCTGTTGTATTTGACACCGATACGTTACAGCCTGTCACTACCGACGACCCTGCCAAAGCCGAAAAACTCGCCAGCATCCTGAAAGCTATCAGACAACTGAAGCCGAGGGCTTTTTATGGCGGCGACCTTCGCATTCGCACCCATCTGGATTTCGACCCTGAATGGGGCCTTGGCAGCAGCTCCACCTTGATTGCCAACTTGGCGCGATGGGCCGAGGTCGACCCTTACGAATTGCTGAAGCTGACCTTCGGCGGTTCAGGCTACGACATTGCTTGTGCCACGGCGGAAGGACCAATTTATTACCAAGTAAGAACCGAGGTCCCTGAGCCAGTCGAAGGGCCGACACCTATGGTCGAGCCTATAGACTTCAACCCACCCTTTTCTGACCATCTGTATTTCATTTACCAAGGTCAAAAGCAAAGCTCGTCAAAAGAAGTCAAAGCGTTTTTATTAAAAGCAAATCCCGTTGATTTACAAAAAGATATAGAAGCCATTTCGGGAATCAGTCGTGCCGTGCCGAAATGCGAAACTTTAGACGAGTTCGCTATGCTCATGCAATGCCACGAACGCATCATCGCCCGCTGCATCGGACAGGAGCCGGTGCAAAAGCGTTTCCCCGATTTTGAGGGTGTCTTGAAATCCTTGGGCGCTTGGGGTGGTGATTTCATTTTGGCCGCTACGGAATGGGATGAAAAACAAGTGAAGGAATACTTCAAGAAAAAAGGCTTGAACGTGGTTTTCAGTTACGGAGAAATCGTACTCAACGAATAATTTGTACCTTTGTCGCAATGAAACTCCGTCTTTTCATATTGTCGTTTGCCCTGTGCGCGTTGCTTTTGGGTTGCCACAAGCCTGATGATAAAGCTCTTGAACTGCCATTGAGTCCGCTCCACGACACGCTGGTTGGCATCGACAGCCTGCTGCAAACCGATTATACAGTCGCCTTGGAACGCATTGAACCCTTCACTGACAGCCTCGATACTGAAAACCTTACGGATTTCGACATAAATTATGCCCTGCTAATGAAATCCGAGGCTTTATGGAAAAGCCCCCGAATGGAGGAGATAGATTTTGATGCTGTGGCACTGACGACTGCTTATTTCGACAGCCTTGCCCCCGCTTTTCCCAAAAATTACGATTTGGCATATCTCCAAGCCCGCGCCCATTTCATCTACAGCAGAAAAGGCATGACTGATGACCATGCCAGCGTTAAAGATGACTCTTTGTTCCGTTGCAAACAGCTCTATCTAGCTTTGGAAACCATGGAAAACCATTTCGCCGATGAGCAATTGACTTGGCACAAGGCCCGATTCACCGCCAAAACCGCCGAAGAGCTTTCGCTTGACTATTCCCTTCGATTCCTCACGGAACCAGCCACTTACTTCCAGAAAAAAGCTTTGGCGCTCAATAAAAAAGTGAAACCGCGCAGCAAAGTCGTAGCCAGCAACTTGTTTCTTCTTGGATATGAATTTGACATTACAGAGCAGATTGATAGCGCTTTGCATTACTATGACCTTTCCTTGGAATTGCTGACCGACACCACGCTCAACTTGTATTATTTATTGAAGGACCGGCAAGCCATTGGACTATATAAGTTGAACCACGATGGAGATACGTCCATCAAGATATTAAAGTCCATTTTGATGTATGGCCCAGAAATAATGAAACAAGACTTGTTTGCCACCATCGGATGGATTTATCAAGAAGAGCGGCAATACGATTCGGCTTTAGCCTATTTGAATCCCATCTATGATGACGCCCCATCTCGCTTGAAATCAGAAATATCGGACTATCTCATCAAGGTCTACGAAGCCCTTGGCGACACAGTAAAAATGCACGAACACATGCATTATCTTGCCTTGCACCCCATCTTCAATCCGAAAAAGATTCAAGAGGACGCCGATTTCACTGGGATGTTCAACGACTACTTGCAGCAGAGAGAAGCCCACGAGCGCCTTGCAAAACAAAATGAGATTCGCCAGCAACGAAACAAAACACTCGTTTCCCTTGCTGCTTTCATCGTTTTGGCGGCCTTGGCGGCCTGGCTGCTGCACAAGCGCAAGATGAAAAAGCAAAGCGACGAGGCCAGCCAACAGATGCAAGCTGAACGGGAAGCGCATCGTCTGGAGAAGGCGTCAATGTCGGGAAGGCTGAAACGGAGCAACGAGGAGCTGCGGGAGCTGAAAGACCAAATCCGCCAACAAAACCATGCCGCACCAAAGCCCGAAACACAAGCTGCAAGTTTCACCGAAGAACCGATTTGTCGCCTGATTATGAAGCGGGTGAGCGAAGGACAGTTCAAGTCAAAGGTGAGCTATCTTGACTATAGCGACTATGCGTTAAGCAAGGAGCAGATTACGGCATTGCGTGAGGCTGCCGACCGCCACTTCGGCCAGTTCACCATCCGTCTTGCCAAAGCCTACCCCGACCTCACAAAATCCGACCTCAACTATTGCTGCCTCTACCTGCTCGACCTGAACGATGCCGACATTGCAGCCCTGATGCAGCGTGCCTACAACACTGTGAGCGACCGTAGCCGCAAACTGAAGACCCTTTTCGGTAGCGAAGAGCCGCTGTCGACCATCCTTCGTGGGTTAGCTACAGAGGAACAATTTTGCTGATTTTCAGTATATTGCTTAAAAACTCGTACCAAACCGCACCCCATTTTTCTTGACAGATTTTTCTAGTGAGTCTACTTTTGCATCAAAATTCAAGCACAAAAGTACTCACCATTAAAATCTCAAAACGATGAAAAAGTCATTCATTACCTTTACCCTTTTAGTTGGTTTCGCGATGCAAGCCTTGGCCTACGACTTTGAAGTGGACGGCATTTACTATTGGATCAACTACGGCGAAGACCCGGAAGTTAGGGTTGGGCACTGCTCACAACCTGGTTGGGGCTGCTATGCCGGCGATGTGGTCATCCCCGAAACGGTGACCTACGACGGCATCACCTACACGGTGACGCAAATCGGCTTTTGGGCCTTCAAGGACTGCACGGAACTGACCTCCATCTCCTTCCCCAGCACGCTGACTTTCATTGGTGAACGGGCGTTTGAGGGATGCACCTCGTTGTATGACATCCACATTCCCAGCACAGTGACCCGTGTCAATGCCAGAGCCTTCGTCAATACGGGATGGTACAACCTCCAACCCGACGGCTGGATGCTCTATTTGGACGGCTGGTGCTTGGGTTTCAAAGAGAAGATGCCTTTGGTGGATTTGGTCATCGACGAAGGAACCATAAAAGTGGCCGATGCCGCGTTTTATGAATACGAGACACTTGTTACGGTCACGCTGCCCAATTCATTGGTTTCGTTGGGAAATCATTCGTTTGCGTTTTGTCCCGAGTTGAGGCATGTCGATTTCGGCGAATCCATCGTAGAAATCGGAAGAGATGCTTTTTACGGTTGTACCCGCCTCGAAGATTTCACGCTTCCCGAAACGACCACCAAGATTGGAGATTGGGCGTTTTCCTCTTGCCACGGTCTGTACCGCTTGGACCTTCCCAATTCCATCACTACGATTGGCAATTATGCGTTTGACGAATGTAGTAATCTCGCCATCGTCACCCTTCCCGAAGGTTTGACGGAGATTGAAGAGGGATTGTTTGACCAAAGTGGCCTAAAGTCCATCACTATTCCGACAGGAGTTGTTACCATTGGGGATTTGGCCTTCTTTGCTTGTGAAGCCTTAAAAACTGCCGTCATTCCTGAAACAGTCACGGAAATCGGTGATCACGCTTTTGTCTGCCCAAATATAGACACGGTGACTTGCTTGGGTGGCATTCCCGCTTCGTTGTACTACAATAGTAGTTCTTTCGAAGTGCCAAGCAACACTTGCCTGATTGTCCCATGCGGATGTACTGAAACGTACAGGAACTCGGATTGGGGCGTGGTGTTCAGCAACATCATCGAGGACTGCGACGGGATAGATGAAACCGCCGAAATAATCAGTGTATTTCCCAACCCTGCACAGCAATTCGTTCATGTTAAAGGCATTACTGTTAGAGAAATGCAACTCTATAACGTCTTTGGCCAGTTGGTGAAAACCGTTCAAAACACGAATGAAATCATAGTAGAAGATTTGTCTAAAGGGATTTATGTGCTCCACATCACCGATAAAGACGGAAAAAATCGTGTGATGCGAGTGGTTATAAGCCGATAAATCATTTTCCCATTTGGACAAAACCAATCTATTTTTTCTAAAACAATGATATTCAACAATATAAAACTAAAAAAATATGAAAAACATTAAATTTATTGCTTTGTATGCCCTTTTCCTTTTGGGCGTTTCGGCTCCGGCCCAAGTGGATTTTACCGCAATTTGCGAAACTGGGCAAACCTTGGATTACACCATCCTCAGCGAAAACCCGCCAGAGGTAGAGATCTATCACACGGAGGATTATTCTGGAAGTCTCATCATCCCCGCTTCGGTTTCCTACAACGGAACGGATTATTCCGTCGTATCCATTGGCAGAGGTGCTTTTATGGGTGGTTCATGCACCAATTTCACTGGCACATTGTCTATTCCCAATACGGTGAGAAGCATTGGCGAACAAGCCTTCCATGGCTGCACTTTCACCGGTCCGCTCGTCATTCCTAATTCGGTTACCGAAATTGGCAGCCATGCCTTTATGGATTGCATCAACTTCACCAGTCTAACCCTGTCAGAATCGCTGTCCATCATCGAAGAGTTCACCTTTGGTGTATGCACTGGCTTCAGGGGCGACCTTTTCATCCCCGAATCCGTTTACGATGTCAAATACAACGCCTTTTATCAATGCGGCTTCGACGGCACTTTGACGCTCTCGCCAATGATGTGGTATCTTCAGGAAGGTTCTTTTGAATTGTGCTCCAACTTCACGTCCGTCGTCATTCCCGAAGGTGTCGGTTACCTTGACTGGAACGCAATGGACTTTTTAGTCAAACCGACAGAGTTGGAGATCCCATCGACAATGGAATGCATGTTGGACTACGCTTTCTGCCATCTGAACCGCCTGACGACAATGTCTGTGAAAGCGACCGTCCCGCCCTATATAGAGGAAAACACCTTCCAACAGGTCAATCGAAACATCCCTGTGTATATTCCCCAAGGAACGATAGAGAATTACAGGAATGCGGAATATTGGTGCGAGTTCACCAATTTCATAGAAACGGAATTTGTCAGCCTTAACGAGTGCGAACCATCCGCTAAAATAGCGGTATATCCCAACCCCGCACTGAATTTCGTTAGAATAGAAGGCACAACCGTTGAAGGTCTTCAGGTTTTTAATGCTGCCGGCCAGTTGGTAAAAACGGTTCAAAATACGAATGAAATCAACATCAGCGACTTGGAGCGCGGCATTTACTTCGTTTCCATCGTCACGGAAAACAGAGAACATTTCGTCAGAAAAATCGTAAAGAACTAAAATACATTAAATAACAATCAAAAACAACACATTATGAACAAGTTAAGCAAAACCATCGTCGCCTTAATGGCACTTTTCGTCATTGGATTCCTCGCCATGGAAGGATGTGACAAGCAAAATCCACAACCCAAAGTCTCCGACTTCTTCATTTCTGGCTGCAACGACGTTGTCCTATATGACATGCGTGATAATGACTATCCGTATATCGACACGATATACGTGACCACTATTGACAACACGAAGATGAGAATCAATACCACCAACACACCTTTCGACTGCTGCGCCGAGTCGTTCGACCAAGAAATCAACCTGCAGGGTCAAAACATTTCCATCCTCCTTTTGCACGAGGGGCCTGCCTGCGACTGCGAATGTGGACACTATGTGGATCTCACCATCGAGAACTTGAAGATGGGGCAGACCTACACAGTCAACATCAAAAAAGACGACTTTGACTATTTCCAGTTCGAAGTCGCCTTTGGACCTGAAACGAGTTTGATGTTTGTTCACGAAAACTGACCCAGTTGCCGAATGACCATAAAACCATGTGGCCTGGGTGGCGGTAAGGAATAATTCCTTATTTTCGCAGCGCGAAACATATCGAGAATGAAGAACATCTGGATCAGCGAAGCCTTCAAAGGCGTGGTGCCGAACGACTATCAAGGCAAAGTGGGCTGGCAATGCCCGTCGAACATCGCCTTGGTGAAGTATTGGGGCAAACGAGGTAAACAACTGCCTCAAAATCCGTCGATTAGTTTCACATTGTCAAAGTGTTGCACGGAAACTTTCGTCGAGTTTGAAAAAACCGAAAGATTCGGATTCAGCTTCTTCTTTGAAGGCAAGGAGAATCCCGCTTTTGGTGTGAAAATCGAGAAGTTTCTACTTGAGAATCAGGCATTTTTCCCGTTCATCAACCAATTGCATTTGAAGGTAGAGAGCCGCAACACCTTTCCTCATTCCTCTGGCATTGCTTCTTCGGCTTCCTCGATGAGTGCCTTTGTGATGTGTTTGCTGGAACTTGAGAGGTCCCTGAGCCTGTCGAAGGGCCGACCCATAGACATGGATTTGCGCAAAGCCTCCTATTTCTCGCGATTGGCTTCGGGTAGTGCGGCACGCTCAGTGTTTCCCAAAATGGCACTTTGGGGCAAAACGGAGGCCTATGAAGGCAGTTCTGACGAATTTGCGGTCTCATTGGAAAACGACATCCATCCTATCTTCAAAACCTATCGCGACAGCATCTTGATTGTCAGCGGCGAGACCAAGTCCGTTTCGAGCCGTGCGGGGCATGCCTTGATGGAGGGAAATCCTTACGCACCAGCCCGTTATGCCCAGGCCAACGAAAACATCAAAAACCTGCTTTCCGCTCTGAAATCGGGCGACTTGGACAACTTTATTAATATCACTGAGAGTGAGGCACTGCAACTCCACGCCCTGATGATGTGCTCCAATCCCTCATTTATCTTAATGAAACCCAATACATTGCGCATCATTGAAGAAGTTAGGAATTTCAGGAACGAGACCCACATTCCGCTTTGTTTCACTTTGGATGCCGGTCCGAATGTGCATTTGCTTTATCCCGAAAGCGAAGCCGAAAAAGTGGAGCATTTCATAAAAGACAACCTGGCCGCCTATTGCGTTGACAACAAATGGATTGCCGACCATGTCGGTGACGGACCGAAAAAACTGCTGCAATGAGAGACCGTTACTATAGCAAAGTCATCCTTTTCGGCGAGTATTCAATGATCTTCGACGCCACAGCACTGATGATTCCGCTCAAGCGGTTCTCGGCACAATGGCAGTTGCCGCAAAGCCGTAACAAGGCCGCTTCGTTGACCTCTAACCAAAGTCTGAAGCGCTTTTGCCAGTATCTCTCTGAAAACGAAGAGTTATCGAATCTCCTTGATTTACAGGCTTTAAGAAGGGATTTGGATGAGGGTCTTTTTCTCGCCTCCAATGTGCCATCGGGCTATGGCTTGGGCAGTTCGGGGACTTTGGTGGCTGCCGTTTATGACCGCTATGCCGTGCAAAAAAACGATGACTATCTGCAATTGAAAACCCTCTTCGGTAAGATGGAGAGTCACTTCCACGGTAGCAGCTCTGGCATCGACCCTTTGCAGTGCTATTTGGGCCAACCGTTCAAAATCACACCCGAGGGCGTGCACCTGCTTTCGGATGAATTCCTGAAAAAAGACATCCATATCTGCTTGATTGACACAAAGATAAAAAGCAACACCAAGCCTTTGGTCAACCATTTCAAGGCGCAGCGTGAGAATCCTGAGTTTTTGAATCGATTCCAAGCGGAGTATGTGCCTTGCGTGACTTCCTGTATTAACTCGATGATTGAGGGCAATAAAGAGCTGTTTTTCAATTCGTTGAAACGACTCACCAAAGACCAGTTGGAGTTCCTCCGCCCGATGATTACGGATAACACCTTGGATTTGTTCACGACCGATTTCGATTTCAATTTTGGTGTAAAGATTTCTGGCTCAGGCGGCGGTGGTTATGTTTTGGGCTTCACTGATGATGAGGAAAAAGCATCCGCATTGCTCAAAGATTTTGAAGTGATTTGGCTGTAAATGTTTATTTTTGCGCCCCGAATGTCAGCCCTGAAAAACATAGAATCCTGGATTGAACGTACTTTGACCTCGGTCATCGACTTTTTCTATCCGCCTTTCCGCAAGGTGATGAGCCTCGAGTTGTTCCGTTATGCGGCTTGCGGTGGCTTGAACCTCGTTTTGGAATGGGTGCTGTACTATGTTTTCTATCACTTCGTTTTCAAAGGCCAAGTCTTCGACCTGGGCTTCATTGCCTTCACACCCCACATCGCGGCTTTCGTGTTCAAGTTCCCCATCACTTTCCTAACGGGTTTTTGGATGGCACGCCACATTAGTTTCTCGGGTTCCACCCTGAAGGGTAGGACGCAGATTGTCAGGTATTTCCTTGTCACTGTAGGCAACATCCTCATCAACTACCTCGGCCTGAAACTCTTCGTAGAAGTGTTCCAATGGTGGCCAACCATTTCATACGTCATCATCTCCATCATCTGCGTGACGTTCAGTTACTTGACGAATAAGTTCTATTCGTTCAAAAAAGAAAAGAAGGCGGAATAACTATCCGATCTGACTCCAATCAAACGTCTGCGCAAACAACTCCTTGTAATGCTCACGAAGCATCCTGTTTTCGGGTTTGGCGAGCTTCGGGTCGTCGGTCAAAAGTTTGATGGCGGCCTCGCGAACTTGAGGAATCAAAGGGCCGTCTTTTTGCAAATCTCCGATGAGCATTTCGATTTGTCCCGACTGCCTTGTACCACCCGTCTCGCCAGGACCACGCAATTCCAAATCGACCTCGGCGATTTCGAAGCCGTCGTTGGTGCTGCACATGGTCTTCATACGAGTCTTGCCGTCGTTGGTCAACTTATGGTCGGTGACGAGGATGCAATAAGATTGGTCAGCACCGCGACCCACACGACCACGTAATTGGTGCAGCTGCGACAACCCAAAACGATTTGCGTTTTCAATAATCATCACCGTGGCATTGGGAATGTTCACGCCCACCTCGATGACTGTCGTGGCCACCATGATTTGCGCATTCCTATTAAAAAACCGTTGCATCTCGAAGTCTTTGTCCTCGGCAGTCAACCGGCCATGACAGACGCAGAGTTTGTACTGCGGCTCGGGAAAGTCGTGCAACAATGCCTCATAACCCTCCTGAAGCGCAATCATATCCGTGTTTTCCGACTCCTTGATGCAGGGATAGACCACATAAATCTGTCGCCCAAGCGCAATCTGCTGTTTCATGAACATCATGATGCGGTAGCGGTCGTCACTATAGACGTGATAAGTCTGTACAGGTTTTCTTCCAGGCGGCAACTCATCGATTTTGGAGACATCGAGGTCGCCGTATTGTGTCATGGCCAAAGTACGAGGAATGGGTGTAGCTGTCATCACGAGGGTATGGGGAGGAATCACGGTTTTTTCGTAGAATTTCGCCCTTTGCTCCACGCCAAAACGGTGCTGCTCGTCAATGATGGCCAAGCCCAAGTTCTTGAACACCACCTTGCTTTCAATCAGCGCGTGGGTGCCCACCACGATTTGCATGGTGCCGTCGGCCAGACCAGCGTAAATCTTCTTTCGCTCCGCGATTTTGGTGGAGCCTGTCAGCAGGGCGAAGCTGACATCCATATCCTTCAGTTGTTCCTGAAGTGTGGCAAAATGCTGTGTGGCCAGGATTTCCGTAGGTGCCATGAGGCAGGCTTGGAAGCCGTTGTCCAAGGCCAGAAGCATCACCATGAGGGCGACGATGGTCTTGCCGCTACCCACATCGCCTTGCAGCAGGCGGTTCATTTGGTGCCCTGAACCCAAGTCTTTTCGGATTTCCTTGATGACACGCTTTTGGGCGTTGGTCAGCGGAAAAGGCAGGTGGTCTTTATAAAAACTATTGAAATAGTCGCCCACCACACTGAAAACATGTCCTTTGATTGCCTGCTCGCGGTGCATCTTGTTGCGCAGCATTTTCAGTTGGAAGAAGAAATGCTCCTCGTATTTCAGTCGGCGCGTGGCCTGCTGGATTTCGATGTTGTTGGAGGGCAGATGGATCTCGTAGTAGGCATAACGGCGCGGAATCAGTTGCTCTTGCTCAATGAGGGATTTGGGGAGCGTCTCAGGAATGTATTCGTAGACCTGTTGCAGGATGAGTTTCTGCAATTTGGCGATGGTGCGCGTGCCGAGGCTGTGGTCCTTCATCTTCTCAGTGGTGTTGTAGACACCTTGCAAACCTTCGCCGATGAGCGGATCCTTGGGGTCGTACTCCTCGATTTCGGGGTGGACGAAGTTGTAGTTGTGGTTAAACTCGCTGGCTTTGCCGAAAAGCACATATTTCACGCCAGGTTTGAAACGGTTCTTGATCCATTTCAGTCCCCGGAACCACACCACTTCGATGCTGCCCGTCTCGTCGCTGAAAAGGCCTGTGGCGCGTGTGGCCCTTGGTGCCCCAATCAACTTGATATTGGAGATGGTGCCCACAAGTTGGTAATACACGGTATCGTCGTTGATGTAAGCCACCTTTTGGATTTGGCTGCGGTCGATGTAACGGAACGGAAACTGGTTGAGCATGTCCTGATAGGTTAGCACGCCCAGCTCCTTCTTCAGGACTTCGGCCTTCTTCGGCCCGACGCCCTTCAGATAAGCGATATTCGTTTGCAGCAGGTTCTGTTCCATGCGACAAAAATAACTATTTTTTCTAATTTTGCAGTCATGAAAACGCCTTTCGTTGACATACATACCCATACTGCAAGAGCCAACGATAATCTAATCCAAATTATAAATTTGGACTTGAACCAGTCATGTCCCGAGAAAGGTTTTTACAGTTACGGCATTCATCCGTGGGCATTGGAGAATGTTGATTTTCAAACAGAAAAAACGTTGCAAACTCTTGAAGAAAAACTGAAATTACCGAATGTCATAGCACTCGGTGAAGCAGGCTTGGACAAGATGCACAAGGCGAGTTTTGAACGACAGATCGAACTCTTTGAGCGACAAATCGAACTTTCGGAAGCCTTGAAAAAGCCAATGATCCTGCACGATGTGCGCAGCCATAATGAAATCATCACCTTGCGTAAAAAACACAAAGCCCATCAGCCTTGGATTTTGCATGGCTTCAGCGGGACAGAACAGGACCTAAAGCAACTCATCGGGCAGGGGATTTATCTTTCCGTAGGCGAGAGTCTGTTGCATCCCGAAAGAAAGATTCATAAGTCGTTTAAATTCATCGATTTGGATTATCTCTTCCTTGAAACCGACATGGCGGAAATCGGAGTGGAAACGATTTACGAGGCAGCGGCAAATCTGTTGGAAATGGATTTGTCGGTCTTGCAAACGAGAATCTTTTCTAACTTTGCACGCTTATTCAGACAATAGACATGATAAAAGTCCTCTTCATCTGTCACGGCAACATCTGCCGCAGTCCCATGGCCGAGTTTGTGATGAAACGCCTCGTCGAAGAAGCGGGCTTGAGCGAACAATTTGAAATCGCTTCTGCAGCTACTTCAACGGAAGAAATCGGCAATCCCGTCTATCCGCCAGCGCGGCGCAAATTGGCTGAGCACGGCATCGGCTGCGAGGGTAAGACCGCCCGCCAGATGACGCGACAGGACTACGCCTATTACGATTATGTCATCGCCATGGACCACAACAACCTCCGTAACCTGAAACGGATGTTTGGCGAGGACACCGACCATAAAATCAGCCTGTTGATGGACTACTCCCATCGTCCCGGCGATGTTGCCGACCCGTGGTACACAGGCGACTTTGAGGCCACCTGGGTGGATGTTTTGGAAGGATGCGAGGGACTGTTGGCCTATTTGGAGAAGCATTCATCGTTTGGAAAATGAAGAGACATCGCCATATCATCCTGATCCTGCTTGCCTTGTTTATCATGGCCGCATGCCATGACAATCGCCATGACAAAACGGAGGGAAGAACAAACACCAAAGCCCCAAGGACAACCCCTATTGAGAAGGTGACTCCGCCCGACATTTCCCGTGCCGACGACACCTTATGTTATATAGGCTATGTCTTTTTCTCGCAACCCGTCCCCGAAGCCGTGAAGACCCGAATGCAAGGCAAGTCGCTGCCTGAGTCAGCAAGAATCGGCTTTGACGAGCTCCGTTACCTCACCCTTTATCATTACGACTTCGATGGTCGCATCCAGCAAGGCGAGATGGTGTGCAACAAGGCCATCGCCCACGACCTGCTCTGCATCTTCAGGACCTTGTTTGCAGAGGCTTATCCCATCAATAGTATCCGACTGGTGGACGACTTCGACGCTTCCGACGAGGCCTCCATGCAGGCCAACAATAGTTCTTGCTTCAACTACCGCACCATAGCCGGCTCTTGGAGGCTCTCGCAACATGCCTTCGGTATGGCTGTCGACATCAACCCACTGCAGAATCCCTGTGTCAAAGGCTCGCGCATCCGTCCTTCCACAGCCACCGATTATGTGGACCGAAGCAAACAATTCCCCCACAAAATCGACGACCACGACCTTTGCAAAAAGACGTTCGAATCGTACGGTTTTCGTTGGGGTGGCCGCTGGCGTAGCGTGAAGGACTACCAGCATTTTGAGAGAAGGAAATGAGAATAAATAATGGTTATCCATTGATTATTCGCTTTTTATTGTATCTTTGCAGCAACAACCAATAAAATCAAACAGATATGGGACTCATCAACTTTCCAAATGTCAACCAAACGCAAAAAACGCAAAAAACGCCAACAAATAACAGCGGATGCCTCAGAAGGATTATCGTTCTTCTAGTTGTCGCTTTCGTAGCCTACTATCTATTGAAATCTTGTGGAGGAGGTTTGTTGAATTACGGCAATGGCACTTCGTATGAACAGCGCAACTCGCCCTCATCGAACGACAATACGATCACCATGCCTGACATGACCCCCAACTCCACCACAAACTCCACAAACACCACAACCAATTCCGGTGATTATTCCTGGATTGTCGGCACCTGGGACTGCGACATGGGTGCCTATGGCAAGGTGGTGATGAACTTTGAGGGCGACGGCACCTCAGGACGATGCTCCGAACTTCAAGCCAACGGCGAATACCGCTACGGCACCTATCATGTCGACGGCAATGTGCTGTCCTACAAGTTGACGGGAGAGAGCTTCTCTACAACGATAGACATCGAGCCCGGGCATAAGCTGGCTGCTGGTGGCGGGGCTTATTATCGGAAGAGGAACTAAATATTGCTAAACACTTACTTCCTAAACGGCTCCATCACCCGGTCGAAGATGCCGTTCATATAGGCCAAGGCCATGCCGTAGTTACTAATTGGGATGCCTTGGTTGACAAACAAATTAGTGCGGTTCAACAGTTGCTTGCGCGTGCTCATGCAGCCGCCGCATTGGATGGCCATGGCGTATTTTTCGGGGTTGGCGATGGGCGACAGACCCGCCACATACTCGAAATGAATGTCTTTTCCCGTGTATTTCAGGATCATTCGAGGCAACTTCACGCGGCCAATGTCCTCGCAGGTGCTGTGGTGGGTACACGACTCAAGCAACAAGACCGTGTCGCCTTCTTTTAATTCGGATAAATGCGGTGTGCCTTTCACGTAGTTGTCGAAGTCGCCACGTAGGCGCGCCATGACGATGCTGAAGCTGGTCAAAGGAATGTCGGTGGGGACAATTTTGCTCACCTGGCCGAACACCTGACTATCGGTGACCACCAATGCAGGCTTAGGCATAGTGTCAAGGTACTGCTGCAAATGCGTTTCCTTCAGCACTACACAGATGCATTCGTTGTCCAGCACATCGCGGATGGCCATCACCTGAGGCAGGATAAGACGGCCTTCGGGCGCCTCGCTGTCGACAGGGCAGACAAGAACGACCACCTCATTAGGTTGGATGATGCCACCCAACAACGACACTTTCTGATAGGCACTCTCGGGGATGGTTTTTTTCAGCAGGTCGACCAAAGGCGCAATGTCGTCCTTCTTTGCAACACTGAAATTCAGCACCTTAGTGGCATAGTTCTGCTCTATCATCGCCTTCACAACGGCAAGGAGCGGCTCTTGGTCGGATTTGTTGTGGACGACGAAGAACGGTACCGCCAGCTCGTTCATGCGCGCGATGAGATGCTTCTCAGGATCACCGAAGTTGTTTTCTGTGATGACCAAAACGGCGCAGTCGATCTCCTCCAGCACTTTCATGGTCTTCTCCACACGCTGCTGGCCCAATTCGCCCACATCGTCGATGCCCGCCGTGTCGATGAGCACACAAGGCCCAATGCCGAAGATTTCAATGCTTTTCTTGACGGGATCGGTGGTGGTACCCGCCGTGTCGCTTACGATGGCGATGTCCTGTCCCGTCAGCAGGTTGATAAGACTGCTCTTGCCGCAGTTTCTGCGACCAAAGATACCAATATGTGGTTTCAGATCCTTAGCCATAATTATAATAGCGCCGAAAGTTGATCGTAATAGTTTTTGCTCACAGGCACACGGCTGGCGTTAGGCACATCAAGGACGGCATAGGTGAATTCCTTGTCCTTTTGAAGCGCCTGCACCCTGCTGCTATTGATAAAATAGGAGCGGTGGCAACGTACCAAACCGTTTCTGACACAAAGGTCCTCCACCCTTTTCATCGTGTTGCGGATGCTGCAGAACTTGATTTCGCTGTCCTCCAAATAGCAGACCTTCACATAGTTCTCGTCCGACTGCACATAAAGCACCGCATCGGTGGCCACCACCAACTTGAGGTTGTCGCGCTCATCAACAAAGCGAATCTTCTCTTTTGAGGCGTCACGCTCTTTCTCGAAGAGCTGTTGATCCTTCGCCAACAGCAAGAAATACAAGTCGATGATTACATAAGGGATGAGCATGAGGACAAAGAGATAGACTAGTGTCATGCCGAAGAACCAGAAAAAGGCCACCTCTTTACTCGACATCAGCCAGAGATACAAAGCAGTAAAGCCCGAAGAAAAAACAATTTCAAGCAGGCAGAGCAAGACACTCCTTCCCCAATCGATCTCGCGTCTTTTCCGATTGAACAACATAAACAACAACCGGGAGATAATCATCACCACGAGGACGATGCAAAGAATTATCGTCACATGGAACGAATAGCGCGAGAAGGGAATAGAGAAACGGTCGAAACTAGTGGGTGAAAAAAGCAAGAGCATCCCGAAAACAAAGAGCGGGACAATAAGGATATGGGTAAAAAACCCTTTTCCAGTAGCATATTTCTTGGGTAATGCAGTCATTTCTAATCCTATTATTGGACCGCAAAGATAGTAAAACTCCATAAATCCTCAAAAAAATCGAAAAAAATCACAAGACATCGGAAAAATGTAATTTATTAAATATCAATAATAAAGCCGACAGCAAACGACAACAAACGACTGCTGTCGACTACAAACGTTTAATCAACGGCTTAGTCTTGACAAGTGTTGTTACTTTGCATCGTCAAACCGATTGATAGGGCAACATCGCCAACCACGAGGTGCGACACAACTAAACAAACTAATTACTAATCACTAAACACACACAACTATGAGTACAATGAGAAATTCGGTCATCCTGATTGGCCGCCCGGGTGCAGAACCTGAAACGAGAACCTTCAACGACAACCGCATCGTCACGCGCTTCAGCCTTGCCGTGAACGAGACACACCGCAACGCCAACCACGAACAGGTGAAAGACACGCAGTGGTTCAACGTGGTGGCATGGGACAAGACCGCCGAGCGCGTCGCCCTGGCGGTGAAGAAAGGCAAAAGGATCGCCATCGACGGTGCCTTGCGCAACAACGAATGGACCGACAGCAACGGCCAGCGCCATCAGTCGACAGAGATCCATCTGAACAACTTCATCCTCTTGGACTGGGGAAAAGAACAAAACGACTAAACACCTTATTAATAACCTTTTAAACACACACAACTATGAGTACAATGAGAAATTCGGTCATGCTGATTGGCCGCCCAGGTGCAGAACCTGAAGTGAAGAGCTTTAGCAACAACAGTAAAGTGGCACGTTTCCGCCTTGCCGTCGACGAACGCCGCATGAACGCCAACCGCGAATGGGTCAACGACACGCAGTGGTTCACCATCGTAGCGTGGGGTAAAATCGCCGACCGCGTCGAAAACAACGTCAGGAAAGGCTTGCAAATCGCCGTCGACGGAAGCCTGAGAAACAACGAATGGACCGACGACAAAGGCCAACGCCATTCCAACATCGAAGTCTGGATCAACGACTTGTTCCTGATCGATCGCACGAAAGACTGAGCATCGGTCTTCGATAACGAAAAAGGACGGCCTTAGCCGTCCTTTTCTTTTTTATCCTGACACCATAAAGACCCTTGGGTCTTTCCACTTGGAATGACGTAATAATTCATTGGTGAAATGCGTTCGGCTACCCACCTGTTCGAGCAGCTCCTTCACCTTGTCGAACTGACGCAGTTCGCGATAGATTTCCGGCAACTCGAGGTCGATCTGCTCATCAGGGTGTTTCTCAAGCAGCGCCAAGAGGCGTTGCAGATTATCGGTAAAGTCCTTATGGTTTTTGATGAACAACTTCTCACCTTCCAGGATCAACTTACGGTTGCAGTGCCAGACGCCGAAACTCATGAAGCCGTTGAGCAGATATTTCAGGCGCACGTGTTGGTGGTTACGATGCAAGTCATTATAAGCCCACCACAGGAAACGGCGAAGGTAAATCTCTTTCTTCGGGTCATAATGGCTCTTCTTTAGGAAGGTCTTGTAATGGTTGATCAAAGCCATCTTCCCCTTATTGTCTGAGAAACTGATGCCGAAGAAGCGCCACGTGTTCCAAGAATAAACCTCGGCATCGGGTTTTTCGTAGGTGATGAAAGGCTCCTCGGGATGCTCGACCCAGAAGCTATGGCCACACGACGGACACATAATCATCTTCTGAGGCGTGGTGATCAGATTGTCGTTCAGCACCTTACCATCGGAATACAGGATAGCCTGATTCACCATCTCGGCTTTCAGGTTGCGGCCTTCGAGCCAAGCCTGGCAATGCGGGCATTGGAAATAAAACGAGTCATATTTCAGCATTCCGAATCAAGTTTGAGGCGGTAAAAGTAGCTATTTTTTTATTTCCTACCAAAATCGGCTGGGATTTCACCCCATATTTCCGTCTTCCACTTCAACACAGGCACCTCGATGGCATTTTCGTTGAGCCATTTCTCGGCGCGGGCGACGAGTTCGAAAAGGTAGGCATTCTTAGCGTTGGGCTGCAACTTGGTCTTGCATTTCTTCTGCTTAATCCACAGCTGGGCATTGACTGAGTCGCTATAGATGGGATAAGTCCATCCGTTTTTCTTCTGCAAGGCGAGGGCGTGGACGATGGCTAGGAACTCTCCTATGTTGTTGGTGCCGTTCTCGAAGACGGGACTCTTAAACAGGTTGTAGGCGTTGGCTGGCTGTACGCCGAAGTCAACGAAGACGCCCTGGTATTCCATCTTGCCTGGATTACCCGCACAAGCCGCATCTACGGCAATGGCGGGACTGATGGGCTGCTCTTTTGCTTTTGAGAGGTCGACGGTGGGCGCCACATCCTTGCCCCAATAGTTGTCGGGGCCTTCTTTGAAAGCGGTCTCGGCACTCGTGCGGTCAGGAAAGCCTTTGTATTTGGCCCCCTTGACCCCCTCGATCTCCTTCTGGCAATCTTCCCATCGGTCGTAGACGCCCGGATTGTGGCCTATCCACACTACATAAAACTTGTTCTTCGCCATGTATGCGGTCGCAAAGTCATCAAATACCCAACGAGATGTTCAAGCCACGGGCGGTGCGCACCAAGTCGCTATCGAGGCTGACGAGGTTAGGCTTGGAGACAGCTTCCTTGAGCGAGACGGCCACCACATCGGGATGATGATAAGCTACCATCTGGCCGAACTGTCCGTTGAGGACCATCTCGAAGGCCTTCACGCCAAACTCGGCTGACAAGACACGGTCGTAGGCAATCGGCACGCCACCACGCTGCAGGTGACCCAAGGTGGTCTCACGCATGTCGTGGGTGAAGCCTGCCGCCTTCATCTCCTCGATGAAACGACGACCGATGCCACCCAGTTTCTTGTTCTCATAGCCGACCTCCGTGCTGATTTCATACACCTGCTGGCCATCCTTCGGACGAGCGCCTTCGGAGGCCACCACCACGGCAAAGCCACGGTCATGGTTGAAACGATGCTCCAAACGTTCCTTCACGATGTTAATGTCGTATGGGAACTCAGGCAGCAAGCACACCTCTGCGCCACCTGCGATAGCAGAATGCAAGGCGATCCAACCAGCGTCGCGACCCATCACTTCGAGTACGAAGACACGGTTGTGCGATGCGGCTGTGGTAACGAGTTTGTCAACAGCTTCAGTGGCAATCTGCACAGCGGTTTGGAAGCCGAAGGTGCATTCCGTCGACGAGAGGTCGTTGTCGATGGTCTTAGGCACGCCAATGATGTTCAAGCCCTTCTCGTAGAGCTTCTGTGAGATGCGCTGCGAGCCGTCGCCGCCGATGCTGATAACTGCATCGATGCCCATGTATTGCATTTTGCGAAGCATCTCGTCACTGCGATCCACGGTGCTCCAAGTGCCATCGGCGTTCTTGATGGGCCAGTTGAACGGGCCACCCTTGTTGGTGGTCTCGATGATGGTGCCGCCGCGGAAATGGATGCCGCGCACCGACTCTGGCGTCAGCCTGACGACCTCGGTGGGTTCCCACAGGATGCCATTATAGGCTTGTATACTGCCGAGCACTTCCCAATCTTTCTCTTGGGCGGCTCTCTTGACGATGGCGCGAATCACGGCGTTGAGACCAGGGCAATCGCCGCCACCGGTTAATACGAGTAGTCTTTTCATGATTTCAGATTTAAGGCGATTTGCAATTCATCCAATTGCTCTTGGGCAATCGGGGCGGGCGAGCCGCTCATCACGTCGCGGCCGGCGTTGTTCTTCGGGAAGGCGATGAAGTCGCGGATGCTGTCGGCGCCGCCGAAGAGCGAGCAGAGACGATCGAAGCCGAAGGCCAGACCAGCGTGAGGCGGAGCACCATACTCGAAGGCGCCCATCAGGAAGCCGAACTGCTCCTGGGCCTTCTCATCAGTGAAACCTAGCGTGTGGAACATCTTGTTCTGCAAGGTGCGGTCGTGGATACGGATGGAGCCACCGCCGACCTCTACACCGTTCATCACGATGTCGTAGGCATTGGCACGGATGTCGCCCCACTTCGTCGGATCGTCGAGCAAGGCCTCATCCTCGGGCTTCGGTGCGGTGAAAGGATGGTGCATGGCGTAGTAGCGTTGCGTCTCCTCGTCCCATTCCAAGAGCGGGAAGTCGATGACCCACAACGGAGCATATTCATCGGGCTTGCGCAGGCCGAGTTGGTTACCCATCTCAAGACGCAAGGCGTTGAGTTGCACGCGGGTCTTCATGGCCTCACCGCAGAGGATGAGCATCAGGTCGCCGGGCTTGGCACCGAACTTGTCGGCGATGACCTTCAGGTCTTCGGGCGTGTAGAACTTATCGACGGACGACTTGAAGGTGCCATCGGTGTTGTATTTGATGTAGACCATGCCGCCAGCACCCACCTGTGGACGCTTCACAAATTCAGTGAGGGCATCGAGTTGTTTGCGGGTGTATTCCGAGCAGCCCTCGGCGCAGATACCTACCACGAGGTCGGCGTTGTCGAAGAGGCCGAAGCCCTTGCCTTTCACCACATCGTTGAGTTCCACGAACTTCATCCCGAAGCGGATGTCGGGCTTGTCGGAGCCGTAGTATTTCATAGCGTCGTGCCAGGTCATGCGCGGGAATTGGCCAAATTCGAGGCCTTTCATCTCCTTGAAGAGGTGCTTGGCCAGACCTTCGAAGGTGTTGAGCACATCTTCTTGCTCCACAAACGACATCTCGCAGTCGATCTGGGTGAACTCGGGCTGACGGTCGGCGCGGAGGTCCTCATCGCGGAAGCAACGCACAATCTGGAAGTAGCGGTCCATGCCAGCCACCATCAGCAGCTGCTTGTACTGCTGCGGGCTCTGTGGCAGAGCGTAGAACTCGCCGGGGTTCATACGGCTTGGCACGACAAAGTCGCGAGCGCCCTCTGGCGTGCTCTTGATGAGCATCGGAGTCTCGATTTCGAGGAAGTTGAGGTTGCTCAGATAGTTGCGCACCAACATGGCCATGCGGTGACGCAGCTCGAGGTTCTGGCGAACGGGGTTACGACGGATATCCAAATAGCGGTATTTCATACGGAGGTCGTCGCCGCCGTCGCTGACATCTTCGATGGTGAAGGGCGGGGTCTTGCTGCTGTTGAGCAGTTTGAACTCACTCACCTTCAACTCAATGTCGCCTGTCGGCATGTTCGGGTTTTTCGATTCACGTTCGATGACGGTGCCCTTGGCCTGAATCACGTATTCACGGCCGAAGGTACGGGCCTGTTCGATGAGTTTAGGATCGCTGTTGCCATCCAAGAAAAGTTGGGTGATGCCATAACGGTCGCGGAGGTCAATCCAAACGAGGGAGCCTTTGTCGCGCACGCGCTGCACCCAGCCTGCCAAAATCACTTCCTTGCCAGCGTCGGCAAGACGGAGTTCGCCACAAGTATGCGTTCTGTACATAATATTTCTGTTTTTATGATTTCTATATAGAATTAACTTGCAAAAATAGGAAAACCATTTGGAATGGTATGCAAGAAAGCAACAAAATTGTATCTTTGCCCCGTGATTCGGAAAGTGAAACATATTCTCATTGCGGCTAGTTTATTGCTCACGGCCTTCCTCGCCCAGCGTTGTGCCAATGCGGTCGCGCCCACAGGCGGGCCCAAGGACAACACACCGCCCGTGGTGGTCGAAGCCGTGCCCGAAAACAACAGTGTCAACTTCATCGGTAAGAAAATTGAAATCACCTTCGACGAATACATCACCCTTGAGAATGCCAACCAAAACGTGTTGATTTCACCGCCATTGAGCGAGAAGCCTGACATCAAGTTGCACAACAAGACGGTTGTCGTCAAATTCAAGGAAAGCCTAGCGCCCAACACTACTTATACCATCAATTTCGGCTCAGCCATCAAGGACTTACACGAAGGCAACCTGTTTAAGGATTTCGTTTACAGTTTTGCCACGGGCGACCATATCGACACCCTCTCTGTGATGGGAAACGTCTTGAGTGCCGCCGACAAGAAACCCGTTGAGAACGCCTACGTCAGCCTTTATGCCGCCGACCTTGACAACGTGTATGACCTGCCCGTGAGTGCCAAGCCCAATTACATCACCAAGACCGACAAGGAAGGCAGGTTCAGCCTCAACGGACTGGCCGACAAGAACTACCTCATCTTTGCCTTAAAGGATGTGAACTCCAACCTTTATTTCGACCAACCCAACGAGGAAGTAGCGTTTTTGGACAGCCTGGTTCGCCCCAACGACTCCATCAGCCACACCTTGTATATGTTCACTGAGGTGGACTCGACGCAGGTGCTGCTGGAGAAAAAGTTGATCGAAGAAGGCCTGCTGCGTTTCGTGTTCCGCCATCCCGCCAAGGATGCCGTCGTTATGACCCCCGAGATGCTGCCCGACACCTTCAACCTCGTGACCATGCATTCCGCCGAATATGACACCATTTGGTGGTATTTCACGCCCAATGTCATGGATAGCCTGTGGGTACAGGTGAAATACGACACCGTCATCAACGACTCGTCACGCTACAGCCTGAAATTCAAGGAGACTGGGGGTAACAGAAGACGCAAGACAGAACCTAAAAAACTGACCGTCAGCAATAACCTACTCAACAGGGTCGGGCTGATACCTGGGCAGGACCTTGTTTTGAAGTTCTCAGAGCCCATCATCAACTACCAGATGAGTGACTCGGCGGTCTTCAAATGCGACTCAACGGTTTATTATGGCCGCCTCGCTTTTGAGCCTGCCGATGAATATGGCATGAAATACCGTCTCACCACACCGTTCTCGGCCGACTCGAGCTACAGCTTCGAGATTCCCGATTCGGTGTTTTGGGGCATCCGTGGCCGCACCAACGATGTCATTCGAGCCGATTTCCATGTGCTTAAGGACGACGAATACGGCAACATTTACATCACCGTTGCGCCGCCCAAAGGCATGAAACAGGTCGTGGTGCAACTCACCGACGAGAGCGGAAAGGTGTTGAAAGAAGAGGCCATCACCAAGAAACAAGAGGTGATGTTCGACTACCTCATGCCTGCCAAATACAAGCTCCGCGCCATCCTCGATGCCGACGGCAACGGCAAATGGAGCACGGGCAACTACCACCACCATACCCTGCCAGAGACCATCCTCGACTACAAAGACCCACTCGAATTGAAAGCCGGATGGGACATTGACTTGGAGGAAGTTTGGAACCTGGCCAAATAATTAATCGTGCAGGGATAAGGAATTATCCGTATCTTTGCAGCCCTATTTTAGAATCAACTTAAAAAGCGAAATAATGATTTACACACAAGAAGTGCAACACCAATGTTGCGTGAAGAAAGGCGCCAACCATCCTTGCGCTCCGATTCCGGAGGAAGGCAAGTGGGTGCGCGTCAAAGATGTGAAAGACATCAGCGGTTTCACCCATGGCATCGGCTGGTGCGCCCCTCAACAGGGTGCCTGCAAGCTGACCCTCAACGTGAAGGACGGCATCATCCAAGAAGCCTTGGTGGAGACCATCGGTTGCTCTGGCATGACCCACTCGGCCGCCATGGCTTCTGAGATCCTGCCTGGCAAGACCGTGCTCGAAGCCCTTAACACCGACCTCGTGTGCGACGCCATCAACACCGCCATGCGCGAGATCTTCCTGCAGATTGTCTACGGTCGCTCACAGTCGGCCTTCTCCGAAGGCGGCTTGCTCGTCGGCGCCTCGCTCGAGGACCTCGGCAAGGGCCTGCGCAGCCAGATCGGCACGATGTTCGGCACCTTGGAGAAAGGTCCCCGTTACCTCGAAATGACCGAAGGCTATTGCACCCGCATCGCCTTGGACGAGAATAGCGAAATCATCGGTTACGAATTCGTCAGCCTCGGCAAGATGATGGACTTCATCAAGAAGGGCGACGATGCCAACGAGGCCTTGAAGAAAGCCACCGGCACTTACGGCCGTTTCGCCGATGCAGCCAAATACATTGACCCACGTAAAGAATAAGGAGGACACACCATGGCAAGAAGAGAAGTGAAATTTGAAAGTCAGGAACGCCGCATGGCCAATGTCCTGAAAGTTTTGAACCAATACGGCATCAAGAGCATCGAGGAAGCCGACGAGATCTGCGAAGCCAAGGGCATCGACCCCTACAAGATGGCTGAGGAGACCCAGCCCATCTGCTTCGAGAACGTGAAGTGGGCTTACACCTGCGGTGCCGCCATCGCCATCAAGAAGGGCTGCAAGAACGCTGCCGACGCAGCCGAAGCCATCGGCGAAGGCCTGCAGTCGTTCTGCATCGATGGTTCCGTCGCCGACGACCGTAAGGTCGGCATCGGCCACGGCAACCTCGCCGCCCGTCTGCTCCGCGAGGAGACCGAGTGCTTCGCCTTCCTGGCCGGCCACGAGAGCTTCGCCGCCGCCGAAGGCGCCATCAAGATCGCTGAGATGGCCAACAAGGTGCGCCAAAAGCCCCTGCGTGTCATCCTCAACGGCCTCGGCAAAGACGCCGCCAAGATCATCAGCCGCATCAACGGCTTCACCTATTGCCGCACCGAGTTCGACTACTACACCGGCAAGGTGACCGTCGTGGAGCGCATCCCCTATTCGACGGGTCTCCGCTCGAAGGTGAACTGCTACGGTGCCGACGACGTCCGCGAAGGCGTGGCCATCCTGTGGCTGGAGAACGTCGACGTGTCCATCACGGGCAACTCGACCAACCCGACCCGCTTCCAACACCCTGTTGCGGGCACTTATAAGAAAGAACGCCTGTTGGCAGGCAAGCCCTACTTCTCCGTCGCCTCTGGCGGTGGCACGGGCCGTACCCTGCACCCCGACAACATGGCCGCCGGTCCCGCCAGCTACGGCATGACCGACACCATGGGCCGCATGCACAGCGACGCCCAGTTCGCTGGCTCCTCATCCGTCCCGGCACACGTCGAGATGATGGGCTACCTCGGCATGGGCAACAACCCGATGGTGGGTGCCACCGTCGCCGTCGCCGTCGCCGTGGAACAGGCTATGAAATAAGTAAGGAGTTATTCCTAAGAAAAAAGTCCGGTGCAAAGCATCGGACTTTTTTTGTTATTCTTCATCAGCGAGGATGACCACTCGCATCCCCACAAAGGCGTAGTTTTCTTTCAGTTGGATCAGGTCGTCATCTCTTAAGCGGATGCAGCCTTCGCTGCCACGACCCGGCACCGAGCTCTCGTTGTTGGTGCTGCCATGGATGCCAATGCCCGAATGGCCTGGCGTCTTCAAGCGCATGAACCAATGGCCATAGGAAAGGATGCTACCGCGACCATCGCCGAAGTCGTGGGTCCATTTTGAGGCATCGGCTATCTCGGTAATGACAAAGGGTTTGTCAGGCGTGCATTCCGGTGTCTTCATATCGCCCTTCTTTTCTTTTTGACCTTTGTTTTTACCCACGCAAACGGGATAATGCACACGTTTGATGGTGTCGCCCTCCACCACCTCGTACACATAAAGGCGATACTCGGGCTTGGAGATGAGGATGAAACAGTTTTTCTTGTCCACCACATCAGAATACTTGAAAGCTGTATCGGCTGGGATGACGTCGATGGTATCCACCGGCATTTCCTCAACGATGACGGTTTCTTGTTGTTGGGGTTCGCTGCTCGTGGAAGTCCCGCAAGAAGGCAGGGCGAAAAACACCGCCCATAGGCTGAAAAGGAAGGTCATTTTTTTCATTGGGTTTAAAGTATGCCGCAAAAGTACAGATTTTTCCCTATTTTTGCGGCATGGAAAAAGAAATACTTTTAGGTAAGACCCCAACTGAGATTCAGGAGGTCGTCGAGAAACTGGAACTGCCCAAGTTCACGGGCAAGCAACTGGTGGACTGGATATATCTGAAGCGTTGCGCCTCGTTTGAGGACATGACCAACCTCAGCAAAGCCTCACGTGCCTTGTTGTCGGAGCACTACGAGACCGGACTGCAGGCTCCCGTCAAGGAGCAGGTCTCGACCGACGGCACAAAGAAATACCTCTTCCCTGCCGGCAATCATTTCATCGAGGCGGCCTATATCCCCGACCGTGAGCGCGCCACCCTATGCGTCTCCACACAGGTGGGCTGCCAGATGGACTGCCTCTTCTGCGCCACGGGCAAGCAAGGCTTCCAAAAGAACCTCTCCGTGGCCGAGATCATGAACCAGATCCTCAGCCTGCCTGAGTTCGACACGCTGACCAACATCGTCTTCATGGGCATGGGCGAGCCTCTGGCCAACTACGACAACCTGATGCGTTCGTTGGACATCCTCACGCAGGAATGGGCCTTGGGCTGGAGCCCCACCCGTATCACCGTGTCAACCAGCGGTCTCATCCCCAACCTAAAACGTTTCTTAGAGGAGTCGAAATGCAACCTCGCCATCAGCATGCACAGTCCCTTCCACGACGAGCGCCTCAAGCTGATGCCCGTCGAGAAGACCTATCCCATCAAGGAAGTGATTCATGCCGTCAGGCAACACGACTGGCACGGACAACGCCGCCTCTCGTTTGAATACATCATCTTCAAAGACCTTAACGCCACCAAGGACCATGTCAAGGAAATCGCTCGTCTGCTGGGCAGCACGCGTTGCCGTTTCAATCTGATCAAGTATCACACCGTTCCTGGCATCCCGTTGAAGAGCCCTGACGCAGCCACCATGACCTGGTTCCGCGACGCATTGAATGAAAAGGGGATTATCGCCACCATCCGTGCCTCGCGCGGACAGGACATCGACGCCGCCTGTGGGCTGCTGTCGACAAAGAATATGTTATGATTCTTGCTTGACGTTGCGCTCAACGTCATTACACAATTACATCCTAAACACGCCAAACTGTTGTGGCGGGAAGGGTTGGTTCAATGAGGCTGCAATGCCCAAAGCCAATATCTTTCGGGTGTCGACAGGGTCGATGATGCCGTCGTCCCAAAGGCGTGCCGTGCTGTAGAACGCCGAGCCTTCGTAGTCGTATTTGGCCAGGATTTCCTTTTTCAGTTTTGCTATTTCATCAGTCGGTACCTCAAGGCCTTTGTACTTGTATTGGTCTTCCTTCACTGTAGCCAACACACTGGCTGCCTGCTCGCCACCCATGACGGAGATCTTGGCATTGGGCCACATGAACAACAGCCTCGGGCTGTAGGCACGACCAGCCATGCCGTAGTTGCCCGCACCAAACGAGCCTCCAAAGATGACCGTGAACTTGGGCACATTGGCATTAGAAACAGCGTGCACCATCTTGGCACCGTCCTTGGCGATGCCACCTTGTTCATACTGCTTACCTACCATGAAGCCCGTGATGTTCTGCAAAAACACCAACGGAATGTTTCTTTGGCAGCATAACTCTATGAAGTGCGTAGCTTTCAGTGCTGATTCCGAGAACAACACACCAAAGTTGGCGATGATGCCCACGGGGAAGCCCATCAGATGCGCAAAGCCGCAGACGAGGGTCGTGGCATATCTTGACTTGAACTCCTGGAAACGGCTACCATCCACAATGCGGGCAATGATTTCCCTTGGGTCAACCAACTTGTGGAAGTCAATGGGAGCGAGGCCATAGAGGTCGTGCGGGTCATATAAAGGTGCCTCCACAGGCAGCATATCCAGCTTCTGACGGTGCGACTTCTCCAAAGTCTTGAAGATGTTGCGGCAGATCTGCAAGGCGTGTTGGTCGTTTTCGGCCAGGTGGTCGGCCACGCCCGAAACCGAGGTATGCATCTCGCCACCACCCAGCTCCTCTGCCGTGACCACCTCGCCCGTGGCCGCCTTCACCAAAGGTGGTCCACCGAGATAGATGGTGCCTTGGTTGCGCACAATGATGGTCTCGTCACTCATGGCCGGCACGTAGGCACCGCCAGCGGTGCACATACCCATCACAATGGCAATCTGTGGGATGCCCATAGCCGACATACGCGCCTGGTTGTAGAAGAAACGACCGAAGTGGTCGCGGTCGGGGAAGACCGTGTCCTGCTCAGGCAAGAAAGCGCCGCCGCTGTCGACCATATAGACGCAAGGCAGGTGATTCTCCATGGCGATCTCCTGGGCACGGAGGTGTTTCTTCACCGTATACTGCATATAGGTGCCGCCTTTCACCGTGGCATCGTTGGCCACGATGACAGCCTCTCTGCCTTGAATCACGCCGATGCCGGTGATGATACCTGCAGAAGGGAAGTCGTTGTTGTAGGTGCCGTAGGCCGCCATCGGCGACAACTCCAGAAAAGGCGTGTTCGGGTCGATAAGCAAGTCGATACGTTCGCGGGCGAGCAACTTGTTGCGTTTCTTGTGTTTGGCCACGGCCGCCTCGCCGCCACCCTGCATGGAGGCCGACATCGCCTCACGGTATTGCGCCATCAAAGTGAGGAAGTTCTTCTCGTTCTGACGAAACTCCTCAGAATCGGTGCGTATATTGGATTTTAGTACCTGCATAGTGCTTCGATTTTCAAGCACAAAAATAGGGAAAAAACCGAGAATGAAAAGTAAGATTGAAATAAATCTCCTATCTTTGCAGTTTCATTTATGATGAGGTTATTGAGTTAATCGAAGTAAAGATGTCAGAGAAGAGCTCAAGCAGACGCCGTGTGGCAAGTTCCTATTTCATGTCGATGATGAGTATCGCGTTGGTACTCTTCCTCTTAGGCGTGTTTTCCTTGCTCATGATGCATGCCCAGAAACTCTCCAACCACCTAAAGGAAAACATCGGTTTCGAGGTGGTGATGAACAGCAATGTGAAGGAAGCCAGCATACTCAAACTGAAAAAGGAACTCGACGAGATGCCTGGCGTGAAGTCGACGGAATACATCACCAAGGAGGAGGCCATCAGCCGCTTAAGCGAAGACCTCGGCGAGGACTTCCTGCAATGGCTGGGCAACGAGGAGAACCCCTTGCTGCCCTCCATCGACGTGCGCTTCAACGCCGACTATGCCAACAACGACAGCCTCAGCATCATCGAAGCGCAACTGCTCAAAGACCCCAACGTCAAGGAGATCTACTACCAGAAATCCATGGTCAACTTGATCAACCAAAACGTCAAGCGCATCGGCTTCGCGTTGATGATAGCCAGCGCCGCCTTGCTCTTCATCGCCATCGCGCTGATACGTTACACCTTGCGTCTCTCCATCTATTCCAAGCGCTTCCTGGTGCGCAGCATGTTGCTGGTGGGCGCCACCGCGTCATACATCCGTAGGCCTTTCATCAAGAGTGGCATCACCCAAGGCTTCTTCGGCGCACTGATCGCCGACGCCATGCTGGCCTTGCTCCTCTATGGGCTCATGAAACGGCTCCCCGAACTGACCTTAGTTCAAGACTATAGAATCATCATCGGCATCTTTGTCGGCATCATCGTGTTGGGCATCCTCCTCGGCGGACTCTCCACCCGCTCCGCTTTGGGTAGGTACCTCAGAGCCGATGTCGACCAACTATATGCATAAGGGTCCCAGAGCTTGTCGAAGGGCCCATATTTCTAGACAACAAAAACAACATATTATGGCAAAAGAAATAAAGAAAAAGGAAAACCTCGAAACCACTGACGAACAGAAAGTGATGCCCTTCGGCAGACAGAACTATATTATCGTGCTCATCGGCATTGCGCTGCTGGTCTTAGGCTTCATCCTGATGTTGGGCGGTGGCTCCAACGACCCTGATGTCTTCAACGAGAAGATGTTTGACTTCCAACACATCACCCTGTCGACCATTTTGATTCTGGCAGGCTTTGTCGTGGAAATCATAGCGATATTCTGGAGGGGTAAGAAATGAGTTGGATTCAAGCATTAATCTTGGGTATTCTTCAAGGCCTGACGGAATACCTGCCCGTCAGTAGTAGCGGTCACCTTGCCATCGGCCAGGCTCTCTTCGGCCTTGACGACGGATCCTCGAACCTTACCTTCACCGTCCTGCTCCACGTGGCCACCGTGCTCAGCACCTTAGTCATCCTGTGGAAGGAAATCGTCTGGATTTTCAAGGACCTGTTTGCCAAACAGTCATGGCGCAAATATTGCAATCTGAACGACGGCACGAAATATGCCTTCAATATCCTCATCTCCATGATCCCAGTGGCCATCGTCGGCTTCTTCTTCAAGGACAAGGTGGAAGAGGTCTTCGGCTCAGGTCTGCTCATCGTAGGCATTATGCTCTTGGTGACGGCCTCGCTGCTCGCTTTCTCGTATTTCGCCAAACCGCGACAGAAAGAGAACATCAGCGGCTGGCATGCCTTCATCATCGGTATCGCACAGGCTTGCGCCGTGATGCCGGGCTTGTCACGCTCAGGCTCAACGATTGCCACGGGCTTGCTCCTCGGCAATAAAAAGGAAAAGTTGGCTCAGTTCTCCTTCCTGATGGTCATCCCGCCCATCCTCGGTGAGGCTTTGCTCGATGTCAAAGACATCTTTGAGGTCGGCTTCAGCCAAGCCATGGACGGCATCTCGCCCGTTGCCGCCATCGTCGGCTTCCTTGCCGCTTTCATCTCTGGCTGCTTCGCCTGCAAGTGGATGATCAACATCGTGAAGAAAGGCAAGCTGATTTGGTTTGCCGTGTATTGCGCCATTGTCGGCATCGTTGCCATAATCTTTGCCTGATGTTTAACTTCGAAGAAGGCGAGGTCATCCTCATCGACAAACCGCTGGACTGGACGTCGTTCGACACGGTCAACTTCATCCGTTCCTTGCTCAACCGTTGCTATGGTATCCACAAGCTAAAGGTTGGTCATGCCGGCACTTTAGACCCATTGGCGACGGGCTTGCTCATCCTCTGCACGGGCAAGATGACCAAGCAAATCGACAACTATCAAGCACAGGTGAAGACTTACACGGGCACAATTCTTTTGGGTCAGACCACGCCGACTTTTGACTTGGAGAGCGAACCTAATGCCTTCTTTTCTACTGATAGCATTACGCCAGAGCAAATTGAGGCCGCGCGAGTGCAGTTCATCGGCGACTTGAAGCAATATCCGCCCAAGTATTCCGCCATCAAGATCAAAGGAAAGCGCGCCTTCGACTATGCCCGGTCCGACGAAGAAATCGAACTGAAAGCCCGTGATGTCCGTATCGACGACTTCAAACTGAACCTCGACCGATTCCCTGAATTGGACTTTGAGGTGATCTGTAGCAAAGGCACTTACATCCGCAGCCTCGCCAACGACTTCGGCAAAGCCTTGGGCAACGGTGCCTGCCTCACTGCGTTAAGACGTACCCGCATCGGTGACTTCAAGGTTGAAGATGCATGGCCCCTCGAGAAACTGAGACAGCACATTGTTGACACCAGCGATGCCTATAAGGCATGGAAGAAAGAACAAGAAGAAAAAGAGCAAAAACAAGGCTGACAATCAGCCGATTAAGAAAAAAACTTGACAAAACTTCCGTCCTGCATTATCTTTGCACCCCTCAATCCAGCAATAGATATCAAACTAACTATACAATGAAACTCTCACAATTCAAATTCAACCTGCCCAGCGAATTGATTGCGCTGCAACCTACGCAAAACCGCGACGAGGCCCGCTTGATGGTCGTCGACCGCAGAACAGGTAAAATCGAACACCGCGTTTTCAAGGACCTGGTGGATTATGTTAAAGACGGCGACGTGTTCGTCATTAATAATACTAAGGTGTTTCCCGCCAAGCTCTATGGCGAGAAGGAAAAGACCGGCGCCAAGATCGAGGTGCTGCTGCTCCGCGAGCTGGACCACGAGAGCCGTCTTTGGGACGTGCTCGTCGATCCCGCCCGTAAGATCCGCATCGGCAACAAGCTTTATTTTGGCGACGGTGACGAGCTGGTGGCCGAGGTCATCGACAACACCACCTCGCGTGGCCGCACGCTGCGTTTCCTCTACGACGGCACCTACGACGAGTTCAAGAAGACCCTCTCTTCGCTCGGCCACACGCCCATCCCGAAGGAACTCAACCGTGAGGAACGCCCCGAAGACGCCGAGGACTTCCAGACCATCTACGCCAAGGTGGAAGGCGCCGTTTCGGCTCCCACTGCTGGCATGCACTTCAGCAAGATCCTGATGAAACGCCTCGAAATCGTGGGCGCCTCTTTCGCCGAGCTGACCCTGCACCCCGGCATGGGCAACTTCCGCGATATCGAGGTGGAGGACCTCACCAAACACAAGCCCGACTCGGAGGAGATGTATATCGACGAAGAGTGCTGCACCTTGGTCAACGAGGCCAACGCACGCCACAACAACGTGTTTGCCGTAGGTACCACCTCGCTGAAGGCTCTCGAGACGGCCATGACCATCGGCGGTAAGATCAAGCCCTACAAAGGCTGGACGAATAAGTTCATCTTCCCGCCTTACACCTTCTCGGTGGCCAACTGCATGATCACCAACTTCCACCTGCCCAAGTCACCCATGATGATGGAGGTGGCCGCCTTCGCTGGCTACGACGTGCTGATGAAGGCGTATAAGGAAGCCATCGCCCAGAAGTACCGCTTCTTCACCTATGGCGATGCGATGTTGATTATTTAAATGAGGAATTGATAATTGATAATTGACAATTGATAATTGACAATTGATAATTGAGAATTTTTAAGAATTACGATAATGAACCAAGAAGATTTTTTCAAGAAGATAACCGCTCATGCGAAGGAATACGGTTTTATTTTCCCTTCGAGCGAGATTTATGACGGATTGTCGGCTGTCTATGACTACGGCCAAAACGGCGTGGAGCTGAAGAAGAACATCCGCGAATACTGGTGGAAGGCCATGGTGCAGATGCACGAGAACATCGTCGGCATCGACGCCGCCATCTTCATGCACCCCACCACTTGGAAGGCCTCAGGCCACGTCGACGCCTTCAACGACCCGCTCATCGACAACCGCGACAGCAAGAAACGCTACCGCGCCGATGTGCTCGTCGAAGACTATATGGCCAAAATCGAAGAGAAGATTAATAAAGAGGTGGAGAAAGCCCGCAAGCGCTTCGGCGACGCCTTCAACGAGGAACAATTTGTGACCACCAACCCGCGCGTGCTCGAACACAAGGCCAAGATTGAGGAAATCAGCCACCGCCTCTATGGCGCCATGGAGCGTAACGACCTCGACGCCATCAAGCAGCTCATCCTCGACTTGGAGATTGTCTGCCCCATCAGCGGCACCCGCAACTGGACCGACGTGCGTCAGTTCAACCTGATGTTCGCCACCAAGATGGGCAGCGTGGCCGATGGCTCCGACACCATCTACCTGCGTCCCGAAACGGCACAAGGCATCTTCGTCAACTACCTCAACGTGCAGAAGACCGGCCGCATGAAGATCCCGTTCGGCATCGCCCAGACCGGCAAGGCCTTCCGTAACGAAATCGTGGCCCGTCAGTTCATCTTCCGTATGCGTGAGTTCGAGCAGATGGAGATGCAATTCTTCGTACGTCCTGGCACGGAGCTTGAATGGTTCCAACACTGGAAGCAGGAACGCCTCGCTTGGCACCTCTCCTTGGGTCTGCCCGCCGAGAAATACCGTTTCCACGACCATGAGAAGCTGGCCCACTACGCCAACGCCGCCACCGACATCGAGTTCGACTTCCCCTTCGGCTTCAAGGAGCTGGAAGGCATCCACAGCCGCACCGACTTCGACCTCTCGGCCCATGCCAAGTACTCGGGCAAGAAACTCCAGTACTTCGACCCCGACACCAACGAGAGCTACACGCCTTACGTCATCGAGACCTCCATCGGCCTCGACCGTATGTTCCTCGCCATGTTCAGCAACGCCTTCACCGAGGAGAAGCTGGAAGACGGCTCGGAGCGAGTGGTGCTGAAGCTGCCGGCCATCCTTGCACCTTACAAGGTCGCAGTGCTGCCCTTGGTCAAGAAAGACGGTCTGCCGGAGAAGGCTCGCGAGATCATCGACTCGCTGAAGGCCGACTTCATGTGCCAATACGAGGAGAAAGACTCCATCGGCAAGCGCTATCGTAGACAGGATGCCATCGGCACGCCGATGTGCGTTACTGTCGACAACGACACCTTGGTCGATAACACCGTCACCGTGCGTGACCGCGACACGATGCAGCAGGTGCGCGTCCCGATCGACAACCTGCGCAGCATGATTTTCGACGAATTGAAGCCGAAAAAATAATGTTTTTCGGCTTATAGGGACGCCTTGAATGCGTCTCTCATGATAGACAACACCATAGACAACGGTTGGATTTCGATTTTGCAACAAATTGAAATCCAACCGTTTATTTTTTTGTATCTTTGCGACATGATAGACAAGGCCGTTTAGGGGCTTGACAAGTTGTTTTTCGTTTGGAGAAATGCTATAGATTTGCATTGCAAACCTCAAAAACGAGACAATAACAATTAAAAAACATAATGCCATGAAAAAGTTATTCGTAATTGCCGTATTAATGGCCTTAGCCATGAATGGATTCACACAGCAAATCCATTTTGATTTTGCTGAAACTATCGAATCAGGCCAAACCTTGTACTTTCTGAAAGGATACTACGGTCCACAAGATGTAATGGTTACCTATCCTTGTTATCATGATACCATTATCTATAATTCCTCAGGAGCTTCTACACAAATAACAACCTTTTACTATGGTTACGAGGAACCTTCTGGAGATTTGGTCATACCCTCGACCATAACACATAACGACACGGTTTACACAATCACCACAATAGGATACAATGCTTTTTGGAAATGTACAAACATTACATCTCTGACTTTACCTAACACCTTAAACTCTATAATCCAAGGAGCTTTTGCAGGTTGTACTGGCATTAGTGGTGAGGTGGTATTTCCTGATGCGGTTACTCATCTTGGGGCTGATGCTTTTCGAACTTGTACAAGCCTGAATTCTGTGGTTTTTAACGATTCATTACAAACAATAGGTAGTAGTGCTTTTAAAGGATGTACTTCCCTGGAACATATTTCCTCATTTCCGGAATCATTGACTAAAATATACCACAAAGCATTTTATGGATGCAACCATCTAACAAGTGCGATAGTAATCCCCCCATTGGTTACCAGAATTTACGAACAAGCCTTTTACGGTTCTCACATCTCTTCTTTATATCTTTCGGAGGGAGTAACGCACATAGAAAGAATGGCTTTTGCGGGATGCCCTATAACTTCTTTACACATGTCCTCCAGTGTAGTTTCAATTTATTCTGGGAATCAAGGCTCCTTCTATGGTTGCAACAAATTGGAATCCATCACCGTTGATGAGGCCAACCCTGTTTTTGACAGCCGTAACAATTGCAACGCCCTGATTGAAACCGCCACAAACACCTTGCTTCTGGGCGGCAAAAACACTGTCATCCCTGATGGCGTAGTGTCAATCGGCATATATGCATTTTATAGATGTTACGATTTAAAGTCTATTATTATCCCTAATTCCACCCAAAGCCTTCAATCTGGTGCTTTTGCCCTATGTGACTCTTTAGAAACAATCGTCTTACCTTCTTCGATTTCTTCAGTTGGCGATGGCGCATTGAATTGTTGTGGTTTAACTTCCATCGTAAGCAAGTCTCCCACCCCACCAACTGCCTACAATTCTCAATGGGAATATGGATATAATAATAGTTTTTTGAATGTGAATCATGACATACCTATTTATATTCCCATTGGAACTACGGAAAACTATCGCAGCGCACCAGGCTGGGATTATTTCAATAACTTCATTGAATCAGAAATCAACCTCGAAGGCGAATGGTACTACGAAATCCTCAACGATGACGGCAGCATCACCTACCAGCATTTGGAATATGCTGCAGACACCACTATCGGCACCGAAAGACCCAAAATCATCGTGCGCACCAACACCATCTACGACCGCGATGCAATCACCACAGAGGTGACACACGAATATGTCTTTGAGCGCGATGGAAAGGTGTACTGGTGGAACAAGGACTTGGAGGAGTTTACCGTATTGTATGACCTCACTGCCGAGGCAGGCGACGAATGGGAAATCAAAGTGGGGACGGAAACGCTTACGATGCACGTGGACAGCGTGTGGCATCATGAATTCGACGGTCGGTCCTACCGTATCCTACATGTGAGTGATGCTGACGATCTCTTCACGGGCGACATCGTCTGCGGCATCGGCCACCTCACCAGCTTCTTCCCCGAACGGTTGATGAACCGAGGCAAAAACTACCGCGTGACTGGTTTGCGCTGTTATTGGGTCGAAGGAAACCTGATTTTCAAAATCAACCGCGACGACTGCGACGCCATCTATGCCGAATTGCATAATGGTATTAATGAGGACGGCCCTTCGACAGGCTCAGGGACCTTTGCAGTGTATCCCAATCCAACAGACGGTATTTTGTTTGTACAGACGTTGCGCGCAACGTCTCTACCAAACCAGACCTACCGCATCACCAACTTGATGGGGCAAACCTTGCTCACTGGCAACATTTCAGCTGAAACCCAACAGATTGACATTACCAATCTACCCGCTGGGATGTATTTCATCAGCGTGGGCAGACAGACCGTGAAATTTGTTGTAAAATAAACCATCAAAAACCTAATGCCATGAAAAAAACATCGATCCTTTCATTATTGCTATTAATGAGTCTCACAAGCTTTGCCCAATGGCAACAAATCAAATCTCCTGCGGGTACAATAACAGTCAATGCATTGTTCGATTATAACGACAAAATGTTTATCATGGAACCTGGCTCTGGTCTTTTCACCAAATCCATGTCTGATACCGAATGGGTAAACTGCAATGGTACTTATTTAATAGGTGTGCCTGTTGATGGATTCTTTTATGGGACCTATGGCTCGAAACAATTCTTCAAGATTGACTTGAATCATCCTGAAAACAATGCTGAGGTATTCTATACCTATCCTTACAACTATGGGTATTCTAATCCGTTTTACCCGTGCATAATCAAGTATTGTGATAGTAATTTGTTGGTTGGTAGCTATGCATTTGGCTTCAGTATTTTAGGATTGGATGGCTCAGAGATGACTTATAATAATGGACTTCTATTCTCTTGGCCTGAAAATTCACAGGAAGTTAATGCTATTACTTTTGATGAACAATACTATTATTGTAATGCTGAAAACGCTTATACTTATGGCTATGCAATCTATAGGTGTCCCAAGGAATTGGATGAAAGTTGGCAACTAATGAATGACGGATTACCTGATAATTGGGCAACTAATCAATTGGAGTGTTTTGACAGTAGGCTTTTTGTTGCATACGGCAAACAACTTTATAAAAGTGATGACAGAGCCGAACATTGGGATTCGTTGTTCACAGCTCCATCCAATGTTACAATGTTGAATCAAATTGACGGTATTTTGTATCTTGGAACAAAATCTGACGGATTGTTCCAAAGTATAGATAATGGATTGACTTGGGCAAACTTAGGTTTAATTGGTCAGACTGTGAACAAAATCATGAAACATGAAGATTCTTTCTTTGTGGGCACGAATAATGGAGTATTTGTGCAACAGGATGAAGACTGGGTGACCGATAATTATGGCATTGCTTCTTCGTGCTTTAGTCAAATGGTCATTTTGGATAATCATGTTGTTGGTCTTGAAAGCAAGTCAAATAAGATATTTCGGTTGGAAGACGACAGGACTTGGACCGATATTTCGCCTGGTGTATGGATGAAACATGTGTCATCTATGACGACAGGGGATGATATGCTGTTCATATCTTATTATTCTTATGATTCAAGCATCGGTAATTTGAATGACTATTTGATTTATAGCAGTGATAAAGGATTATCATGGAATTCGATAGAAATTCCAGCCGTGTTTTCGCCGTCTCTTTCATCACATTCTAAGAAGCTTCGTTATGCTGATGGAAAGTTATATGTTTACGAAAATAAAACAATGGCTTATACCTCAGATTTGGGACAAACTTGGACGGATGCCAGTCTACCCTATCCTTGGAGTTCTCCGAGAGAATTTGGCTCTGTGATAAAACTCGGAGACCACCTTTATTGTAATTGCCTTGATCAAGTGGACCCCGTACTAATGAGATTAGAAAACGACCAATGGGTGAGGCTGGCAGCAAATGGAATTCCCGACGGAATCAATTCTCTTTCTTTTTTGGGCGACAATTTGGTGGCTTTTTCAAAATCGGATATCTGCTATCTGAGTGAGGATGGAGGAGAAAACTTCATTCCCTTGAGTAATGGTTACATACCTGATGCAATACAAAAAATGACTTTTACATACCAAGACCGATTGTTTGTAAGCAACAGGTATGCAAATCAGTGCATAAAAAGCAACCAACGGCATTGGAGGAAATACAATGGATTGTCAAGCAAAAACACCATTGGGATAGTTGCTTTGGACGACACGTTGTTTTTATCGCTGAATAATCATGGCTTGTGGCGAATGGCAGTGGATAATTTGCAATATGAATTACTACAAAATGAATCTGAATGGTACTACGAAATCCAAAACGACGACGGCAGCACCACCTACCAACACTTGGAATACACTGCAGACACCACTATCGGCACCGAAAGACCCAAGATCATCGTGCGCACCAACACCATCTACGACAGAAACGAACATACCGAGGTAACACACGAATATGTATATGAAGAAAACGGCCTCGTTTATTGGTGGAACAAGGACTTGGAGGACTTTACGGTGCTTTACGACTACGACGCCGAAGCCGGCGACGAATGGGAAATCAAGGTGGAGACGGAGAGCATTCTGGTGCATGTCGACAGCGTGGGCTTGTTTGAATACGATGGCGAAAGCCACAAGATGCTCCACATCAGCGACCAAGACAATATTTTCAACGGCGACATTGTGGCCGGCTACGGGCACATGACCAGTTTCTTCCCCGAACGGCTGATGAACCGAGGCAAAGGCTACAGCGTGGAGGGTCTTAGATGCTATTGGGTGGGCGACGCCCTGCTCTACCACAATGGCGACCAGGACTGCGACGCCATCTATGCCGAACTGCATAACGGCATTGATGAGGACGGCCCTTCGACGGGCTCAGGGACCTTTGCAGTGTATCCCAATCCAACAGACGGTATTTTGTTTGTACAGACGTTGCGCGCAACGTCTCTACCAGACCAAACCTACCGCATCACCAACCTGATGGGACAAACCTTGCTGCAAGGCCGCATTTCGGCCGAGACCCAACAGATTGACATTTCAATATTGCCTGAGGGGATGTATTTCATCAGCGTGGGCGAAACGACACTGAAATTCGTGAAACGATGAAACCAAAAACCATAATCATCAGCGTGTTTTTGGCGTTGACAATCCTCACGGCCTGCCATGACGAGACAGGGTATTTCCGAGAGGCGGAGGCTGGCCTTGAACAAGGACGCCAGCACATCGCCGACAAGCAGACGGAGGCCGCCGCACAAAGTCTGAGCCAGGCCCTGCTCGCCATCGACCGATGCGACCCGACGAAGCCCGAGGTGCAACGCCTGAAAGGCCTGATCGAGGACAACCTCGGCTTCGCCTACTGGAAACACGAACTGTTCGACGAAGCCCTGCCCCTCCACACCGATGCCGCCCAACTGTTTCGCGCCTTGGGCAACGACACCCTGTTGATGAACGCCCTGCGCAATTGCGGTCGCACTGCCGCCTCGTTGGGCGACATCGATGCGGCACAACAGCACTACGACGAAGCCTTGCAACTCGCCAAGACATTGAACGACAAAACGATGGAGCGCGAACTACTTTTGGACTCGAGTCTCGATGTGCTGATGGCCAAGGAAGACTATGGGCAGGTGATAGAGCGTGTCAGCCAAGCCTTGGCCCAAGGCGCCGATGCCGATGCTTGCCACCTGACCTTGGGATTGGCACATTACTATCTGTCGCACGACAGCCTCGCCATCGTCCATCTCAACGAGGCCACCCACAGCGACAAGGCTGGCGTCCGCATGTCGGCCTACCAGAGCCTCTATTACCTCTACCAGTTTGCCGGCGACTACAAGAAGGCCCTTGAATGTCACGAACTGTTCAACGACAATATGATGCAAGCCGATCGCGAGCACCGCGGCGAACAGGTGCAACGCATCAAAGCGGAATATGACCTGCAAATGCAGAAGAACAACCTCGAAGCTGAACAGAAACTGCGGAGCCTCAATCTCTACATCATCCTCGGTGGCTTGGTCGTGGCCTTGGCCGTAGTGTTATTGCTGCTGCGACAAAAAACACTCAGTGCCAAATTGAAAGCCGAGGAGATGAAGAACCAACTTGAGCTGGAACTGAAGAAAAACAAGGTGTATGTGACCGCCCTAGCCCTCACCGAGCAAATCACCGCCTCTACCTTGGACTTCGACCTCAATGAAAACGAATGGGACGACTTCGTTGACCTCATCGACAAGGTCTACAGCGATTTCACCAAACGACTGTTGGAGAAATATCCTACGCTCACCAAGAGCGACCTGCAAATCTGCTGCCTCACCAAGCAGGGCTTCAGCAACCAGGTCATCTCCATCCTGATGAACCTTCAAACCAACAGCTACGCCCGCCGCAAGTCGCGCATCAAGCAGGAAAAGATGAACGGATTGGAAGACGAACGGAGTTTTGAGGAAATCATAAATAGCCTATAGTCAATGGCTTATGGCCTATGGCTCGCCGCAACGTAAAGGCGAGCCATAGGCCATAGTCAGAGGCCATAGTTATCTAACATTCGCCTTCAAGCGGTCGGCGATCTTCTTCTTCAGCTCGTAGTACATCTGCTCCGTGTCGTTGCGCTTGTTGGGCTTGTAGAGGTTAGGATACTTGCACGACTCGATTTCGTATTTCAGATTGTCGAACGGACCAGAGATCTTCAGGCCGAGTCGTACGGGCAACGGCGATTGCGTCACCGAAAGATGGTATTCCGCGTTTTGGTCGAGGGTCTCGCGGCCGTCCACCGTGACCTTATATTTCCCAATGGCGATCTGCGAAGGCCACAAGTCAATTTCGTTCTTGAAGGCGGTGAGCTGCACGTCGAGGCTGTCGACACGGTACTGGCCGTTGGTACTGATGTCCAACATGTCGGTGATCTTGGTGAAGGCAAACTTGTCGTTCACGGTCAGGTTCTTGCCTTCGATGTCGGCAGCGGCTCGCAACGTCGAGATTTTGGGCTCGTAGTTCGACTTGAGGTTGGCCTCAGCACCGATGTGGAACTCGGCCTGTCCGTCGAAGGTCTTCAGCACGGGCACCAGCGTGTCGATATAAGGAATCATATGCAGCAGGTCATTAATCTGCACATTCAGCAGATGGAAGTCCATAGCCAGGAACAGGTTGTTCTTGCGTGGCGACTGGTACATGGCCGTGAGTTGCATCTCGGCGGCTTTGTTGGTGAAACCAATCTCCTGCAGGATGAGCGTGCCGTCCTTCACCGTGGCCGTGCCTTTCAGGTTGTTGAGGTCGAAATTGCCAGTGATGGCCCTCTTGGTGTTAAGGATGAAGCTGAAGTCGATGCCTTCAGGGACCATGAAGGGATCATCCTCCTTGTTCTCTTTCGTTTCGGCAGGCTCGGTGTCGGACCTTCCCAAGCCGTTGGTGAGGTCCATGATCTCATTGAGGTCGAGGTGGTTGGAGCTGAGCTGCATCTCACCCTTCATCAGGTTCTTATGGTCTTCGATCCACTCCTTGATGCCGACCACGCTACCTTGCAGGCTGAAGTCGGACTGCCCAATGCGTAGGGTGCTCTTCTTGAAGTCGAGTTCGCTGGAGTTGAACAGGAAGTCGATGTTGTTGATGCGGATGTCCTCGTCGAAGTCGGCTACCTTCAGCGTGGCATTGCTGAGCATGAAGTCGGCCGAGGGATTCCAATGGTTGAGGAAGTCGTTCTTGTTTTTGTTCTCGTTCACCGAGGCATCGACCTTCAACGCGTTGCTGTTCAAGGCATAGGCCTTGCCCATATTGGCGACGATGTCCTTACCGTCGAGGGTGATGCGTGCCTTCAGTCCTTTGACGCTCTTGTTAGGCGTGGTGGCGATGGTTATATTTGGTGTGTTGAGATGGGCGGTGATGGTGTCGTAGACCACATCCAAGTGGCTGAACTTGAGGGCGCCATCCAAGAGCATCTTCTCAATGCCGCCTTTGAAGTTGTCGGCACTGAGTTTGATGTCGGGGTTCTTCATGTCGGCGTCGAGGGTCTTGCCCATCTTGGCTTGCATCTGGCTGGAGCTGAGGGCAACATAGGCGCCTTTTTTACCTCTTTCCTTGGCGGAGGCAGGCAAAGTGACGTTGGCATTCAGTACTGGCGCAGTCACATGGATGGTGTCCATGTCGAAGGCAAAGCCTTTGACCTTCAGGTTAGCCTGAGCGAAGAGCCGGTTAAGGTTGTAGTCTTTCAACGACTTCATCAGTTGGTCGAGGGTGCAGTCGGTATTGAGGTTGAGGTCGGTGCGACCAGCCAGCTTGATGTTTTTCGGTAGGAAGGGTTTCAGATCGGTCATCGGCACGTCGCCCATCACGTTGAACTTGAAGCCCAAGTCGCCCAACAGGTCTTTGACGGTGCCTTTGGCGTTGAGGCTCGACTGGTTGAACTTGGCGTTGAGGCCGTTGACGACGAAGTCGCCTTGTTTCTCGTTGAGGTTCAAGGTCAGCAATCCGTCGAGGTCGATTTTCGAGAAAGGATAAGGCAGCGAGGGCACATTGACGGTGGCATCGTCGGTGGTCACCTTGGCAGTGATCACAGGCATGAGGCTGTCGTTGACGGTGCCCACCACCTGCGCCTCGGTGATGTTCAGCTTGCCGCGATATTCTACGCTGCTCAGCGACTTTTGCAGGTTTTGAGGCAGGTAGGTCAGCACATCCTCGATGAGCAAGGTGCCAGTATTCAAGGCCAAGTCGAGGTTGATGTCGCCGTTGTCGGCAAGGGCTGCGTCGCCATCCACATTGATAAGGTATTGGTTCAGACCGATTTGCGCCTTATCGAGATGGCCTTTCTTTTCTTTGAGGCTGAACTGCAAGGGCAGATTGAGGCTCAGCGTGTCGTGCTCCAGATAGTCTTCCTTGAGGTTGAGGCAGATGTCGGGCGTGGCCAGATTCAAGGTGCCGGCAATCTGGTCCATTTGGGTGACGTCGCCCTTAAAGTCGAGGTTTAGGTCGTTGACGGCAAGACGGATGGAGTCCTTCTCGAAGTCGAACGACTGGGAACGCATGTCAAGGTCTGCCTCGATGTCCTTTTCCTTGAAATTGCCGTTCAAGTCAAGGTCGAGACCCAGGGCGCGGGCTTTCATTCCGTTGCGCGCATCGGTATAGAGCGCATTGGTGTTTTTCAGCTTAACCTCTTCTATGTCAACGAGATAATCAAACGATGACGAAACGGTATCTTTTTCTTTTGAGTTGAATACGTCGAAGTTGTTTTGACCGAGTGTATCGGTATAGAGGTTGACGAGGGCGTCTTCGAGGATGCATTTCTTGATGACGATCTCTTTCTCTTTCAGCAGTTTCTTGATGTCCAAGGCGACGGTCAGGTTGTCGATATTGGCCAAGGTGTCTGACGGCGAACCCTCCATCGGGTTGATAAGAGCGACGTTCTCGATGTCGATGCCCACGTTGGGGAAGGTCTTGAACAGCTGGAGGTCGGCCTTTCCGAGTTGTATCTCACAGTTGACGAACTGCGGGGCATATTTCTTGACTTGCTTGGTGAGCCAGCCCGACGAGGTGACCAATAGGGAGGCGACGACCGCCACGATGAGGATCAGGCCGACGAGCGACGCCAGGGTGATACCGGTGATTTTCAGTGCCTTTTTCATGGTTATTCCACTTTCGTGAGATGATGCGTTGTGCCGTAGTCGTCGTGGTAAACGAGTTCAGAAGAGGTAAGGGTTGAGACGGTATAGATCTTGGGCACGATGATGAAAGCGCCTACGTGTTCGTGTTTCAGCGTGGCACCGGTCAACGTCCAGTTGAAGAGTTGTGCCTCCTCTTCCATGACATCGTCTTGTTCGTCCCATGTGGTGCCATTGGCCTTCACGGTGTCGCCATTGGGAAGGATGCGTTCGAATTCGGTCTCATAATAACGCTCAAAGACAGTGCCTTCCTGCCACTTGCCGTAAAGCAAGTTGACGTCGAACTCGTCTTTCGGTATCCCGCCGCCACATGAGGACAGCCCCAACAGCAGGGCAAAGAAGAAGGCGACGTTCAGACGCGGATGTTTATTGATGACACACATATTGACCATTTTTTCTGCAAAAGTAAGATTAATTTTCTATCTTTGCATTGACAATACAAGAATTATGCCTAATCTCCATCTCGCCTATATCCAAGCCGACCTCCGATGGGAGGACAAAGCGGCCAACATTGAGCGATTCGGCCGTCTGCTGGAGCAAGTGCAGCCCGGCACCGACCTGATCCTCATGCCCGAGACGTTTACTACAGCCTTCCCCGTCGACCCGAAGCAATTCGCAGAAAAGGAAGACGGTCCTACCATGCAATGGCTTAAAAACCAAGCCCAAACAAAAAATGCGGTCATCGCCACCACTTTTCCATTAGACATCGACGGACATTACTACAACAGCCTTGTGTGGATGCGTCCCGATGGGAGTTACGAGAAATACTTCAAGCGTCACACCTTCACCATGGGCGGTGAGGATAAATTGGTGGAACGAGGCGAAAAGCAACTGATTGTGGAGCTAAACGGTTGGCGCATCCGTCCGATGGTATGCTACGATATCCGTTTCCCAGTATGGGCCAGGAACCGCTATGAAAACGGGCAATACGAATACGATTTGGCCTTCTATCTCGCCAATTTCCCCGACTCGAGGATGATCGTTTGGAACACGCTCTTAGTGGCTCGCGCCATCGAAAACCAAGCCTATTGGGTGGGTGTGAATCGTGTCGGCGACGATGCCAACGGCCTGCATTACAGCGGCGAGTCGCAGGTCATCAACGCCCGTGGCGAGGTCATCTCCAAAGCCGAGCCTTACCAAGAGGCTGTGCTGCACTGCACCTTGGATTACGAGAAGCTGCAACGTTTCAGACAGAAATTCCCCTTGGGACCGGACTGGGACTCGTTTGAGATAAACATAAAGTGACAATTCTCAATTGTCAATTATCAATTATCAATTATCAATTAACTATGCTTTCTGTTTTCTCCGACGAATACTACATGAAACAGGCTTACCAAGAGGCCCAGCAAGCCCTTGAAGCCGATGAGATTCCCATCGGCGCCGTCGTGGTATGCAACAACAAGGTCATCGCCCGCGCCCACAACCAGACCGAGACGCTCAACGACGTGACGGCCCATGCCGAGATGCTGGCCATCACCGCCGCAGCCAATGCCTTGGGCGCAAAATATTTGGACGAATGTACGCTTTACGTCACCTTGGAACCCTGCCCCATGTGCGCCGGTGCCTTGTGTCACGCCCATATAGGCAAAGTGGTTTGGGCCGCCGACGACCCTAAGAACGGCTTTTCACGTTTTGGCAAGATGCTGCATCCCAAGACAAAGGTCGCGACGGGTGTCATGCATGACGAATGCCTCGCCTTGCTGACGGAATTCTTTAAACAGAAACGATAAAAAAAGAGAATCCCGTGCAGCGGGAATCCCTGTCGTTATTCATCCTCCTCTTCGTTGGACTCAGGCAATTCCTCTATATCGGCAGAAGAAGCATCTGGCTCTGAAACCTCATCATCCACTTCGTCTTCTTCTATTTCCTTAATGGTTGAAGGAATCTTTTGTCTTGGCGTTTCAACAGGGTTTTCATAGTAGCCTGTTTTTTTCTTGGTGTATTTACGGATCACGAACAAGAGTGCTCCAAAAAACAAAGCCACAAATGCTTCCCAGAATTCCGTAAAATAATCCCAGACCACACCCAATATTTCTTCGATACGGTTCTTTTTCCTGTTTGCGGAATCCACTTCTACAGTCACCGACAATGTATTTGTCCATTGGGTGCCGTCAATTTCTGAAAAATCCTTGGTTGGAGAAAACTCTACTTTTGCGCTAACCTTAAACACTCCTATTTTTTAAGGTTTCAAGGAAAAAGAAGCTGCTGTGCTACTTAAGGGGGACACAGTGACAATTTGTGGCGTATCAGGATCGAGGATGAAGTCAGATGCACGAGGAGTTATGCGAGCGTATTTGCGAACATCGGCAGGCGCAACAAAGAGAGAGTTGTAAACCTCTGTTGAGTCTTTCTCCTGAAGGGTTTCGGGCAACCCTATCCGAACCGTCATCTGGCCGTCGCTATCTTTATCTATATGTGGGGAGGCTCCCAAACGAACTTCGTATTTATTCTTGTTAACGGTTGAATTGTCTCCTTTTTTGCCACCGGGAGCCGGAGCATAACACAAAGGACCCCTGTCAGAAGAGGTCTCTTCATGGACAAAGGTTGGCTCATAAGGATCTTCATCATCTACAAGGGCAGGCGTTTCCTCACTTGTGCATCCGACTACTTCTTGTTCTTGTTCGGACGGTTTTGGCGAACAACCGACTATAGCCATACTCAAAAGAAAGGCTATGGCAATTAGTTTTATAAGATGGCTTGAGCTCATAGTATTTGGTTTTGGCGTTAGAAGTCTTAGTCTTCAGATATTTCACTCATCATGGCGCGATAGGCCGAGAACACATTGGCTCGGGAGAGGTAACCCAGGTACTTCCCTCCTTGGATGACAGGGATATTATACTTGCCCGATTTCTGGAACTTGTGCACAATCTCCTCCATGGGCTCGTCGGGGTGAATGACATAATCGGGCAGCACCGCATAGTTCTGGATCGATTGGTTGTAGTGACTCTCATCGAAGAGGATGCCGCGCACGTCGTCGAACAACACATGCCCGCAGAAGAAACCTTCCTTGTCGACCACAGGGAAGATGTTGCGCTTCGACGACGACACCAAAGGCAACAGGTCGCCGAAAGTGCAATTGGGGTCGATGGGGCTGAAGTTGGTTTCGATCAACTGATTGATGGCCATCATGTTGAGGATGCTCTTGTCCTTGTTGTGTGTCACCTCCACGCCCTTCTCGGCCACGGCATTGGTATAGATGGAGTGGTTGAAGAACAGCCTATTGATGGCGTAGGCCAAGGCCGATACGATCATCAGCGGCACGATGAGTGCATAGCCATTGGTGATTTCGGCGATGAGGAAGATGCCCGTCAGCGGGGCATGGAGCATGCCTGCCACCAGGCCGCTCATGCCTACGAGGGCAAACTTGGCCGGATCCAAGTTGCCGATACCCAAATAGTTGACCAATGTGGCAAAGAACAAACCCGTGAAAGCTCCAATAAACAAGGCTGGTGCGAAGGTACCACCCACGCCGCCTGCACCAAAGGTGAAGGCCGTGGCAAAGGCTTTCAGCAATATCATGCCTGCAAAGAGGATGATGACCACCAAATCCATGTTCTTGAACTGCGCAAACCAGGGGTTGCCGAGCACGGGGCTATAGTCGCCGCGCAAGGCCGAGTTGATGGCTTCGTAGCCCTCGCCGTAAAGTGCGGGGAAAAGGAAAATCAAGATACCCAAAAGCGATCCGCCGATGAGGAATCGCATCCAGGGCGACTCCACCTTCTTGAAACGCTTCTCCACCGTGAAGGTCACCTTGAGGAAATAGGCCGACACCAGACCTGCGAAAAGGCCCAGCAGCACATAATAGAAGGCATTGGAGGGGATGAAGCCTTCGGCGATGACGGCGGGATACTCTACCGTCTGGCCCAAGAACCAATAGGCGGTCAGGATGGCGACAAACGAAGAACAGATGATGGGCACCAAGGCATTGAGCGACAGGTCGATCATGAACACCTCGAGGGCGAAGACGATACCCGTAATGGGGGCCTGGAAGATGGCCGCCAAGGCCGCCGCACCACCCATGCCGATGAGCAGGATGGTGTGCTTATAGTCGAGTTTGAGCAGTTGCGCGATGTTGGAGCCAATGCTGCCACCCGTCGACACGCTAGGACCTTCCAATCCCACCGAACCGCCGAAGCCGACGGTCAAGGCGCTGGTGACGATGCTCGACCAGGTGCTGCTGCGATCCACCTTGCCTTTGTTCTTCGAGATGGCGTAGAGGATGCCCGGTATGCCATGGCCAACATGCTTCTTCAAGATGTACTTGCAAAACAGGATAGTCAGCAAGATACCGATGGCGGGGCAGATGAAAAAGAGGAAATGTGCATATTGACCTTGAAAATTGAACACCAATTCACGGATGCCGTGGGCCAGCTTCTTGATGATGACGGCGGCGGCTCCTGCGAGGAAGCCCGTCGGGATGCTGAGCAAAATCATGAAGCGGCGATCCGACATGTGGGTCGCGCGCCAGGTGTTGAATTGGTCAATCCATCCGTTAAGCTTGTCCTTAAGCACTTCTCTCTCTTTTAGGCCGCTAAAATAGGAAAAAGTATTGAGTGAATTGAAAAGAAACAACTTTTTCAGTATTTTCGCAGCATGAAAATCGTCAGCTACAACGTGAACGGCATCCGTGCGGCCATCAACAAGGGCCTGCTGCAATGGATCAACGACTACCAACCCGATGTGCTCTGCTTCCAAGAGCTCAAAGCCACGCCCGACCAAATCCCATTGATGGACTTCGAGATGATGGGCTACCATCACTATTGGTTCCCAGCGCAGAAAAAAGGCTATAGCGGCGTGGGGCTCATCACGAAACAGGAGCCTGACAACGTCGTTTATGGCATGAACGAACCCTTGTACGACAGCGAGGGGCGTTTCCTCCGTGCCGACTTCGGCGACCTCTCGGTGGTGAGCGTCTACCATCCCTCGGGCACCACGGGCGATGAGCGCCAGGCCTTCAAGATGGTTTGGCTCGACTTCTTCCGCAACTATGTCAATGCGCTAAGGAAAGAACGTCCCAACTTGGTGCTCTCGGGCGACTACAACATCTGTCATGAGGCTATCGACATCCACAACCCCAAGTCGAACGCCAACTCGTCGGGCTTCCTGCCCGAGGAGCGCCAGTGGATGACCGACTTCTTGAGCGACGGCTACATCGACACCTTCCGTCATTTGGTGAAGGAGCCCAACCACTACAGCTGGTGGAGTTTCCGTGCCGGTGCCCGTGCCAAGAACCTGGGTTGGCGCATCGACTACCACATGGTGACCGACAACATGGAAAGCCGCATTGCCGGCGTGGGCATCCTGCCCGAGGTGATGCACTCCGACCACTGCCCCATCGTGCTCGATTTGAAATAAAGATTTTCCTATTTCAGAAAAAAACCGTACTTTTGCAGCGTTTTCATGGCCTAATAGTTCAAGGGATAGAACGGAAGTTTCCTAAACTTTAAATCTAGGTTCGAGTCCTAGTTGGGCTACAGCACAACGAAAATCCCTAATTGATTTACTATCGATTAGGGATTTTTTTTGGCGGGTTTAGTTTCCCCTTGGGGAAACGGAGTGTTGCTTGTGTTGTTAACCGCGGCGGCAGAAGCGGTTGCTCGATGGTAACGCTTGCCACCGCCGCTTTGAACGTTTAGGGCATCTCTATCCCCTAAGTGATGCGAAGGGGCTCTATTCCTTCACCACCTTCCTCACGCACTTCCTTCCCTCCTCATCGGTGACATTGATGAAGTAGATTCCTGCTGGCAGGCCGCCGATGTCGAATGACAGCTGGTTGCCTTCGCCATGTACTATTGCCACGCGCTGGCCGAGCGTGTTGACAACCTCTGCCTGGCGGAGGTTAAGGCCCGAGATGGTTACCAACCCGTTGGTGGGGTTGGGGTGGACGGTGGCGAAGGCAGTGGCTTCGTTTTCCACGATGTCCTCAGTCAGGCTGGTCTGGCCTGCTCGGAGTGGATAGTTTGGTATGGTGCAGTAAGCCACGCGGTCGATAAATAAGGTGGCTGCTTTTGTGCCTTTGTCGTTTTTAGTAATGCCATCGTAAGTATAGAACCACCCATAATAGCAATCCTCTCCTACGACCTTTTTCAAACCAATATAGGTAGTGTAGGGCTGAAGATAGTAGTCATGCCACCACTGTATGTATTCCGAATCCAAAAAAGTTGAATCTGTTGCAGCACATAAACTCCAGCCATTTAAGGCTTCATATACGGGTACTGTAAAGTGGTAAAACACCAGGAAGAATTTGACATCATACACACCGTCATAATCAATGTCAAGCATGATGGAGTCGTGAGAATTGATCCCTTCCACTAAGGTTAAATCTGGATTAAAATCGGTGTAGATAATCTCGCCTTGCTGAGCAAATCCGCAGGTGCAGCAAAGAGCCACCATTAATAATGTGATAAACAAATTCTTTTTCATCTTTTTATGATTTGAGGGTTCAACTTATTTTTATCGTTCCGGTGTTGGGCAGCTTTGCATGATGACCGTCATTTCCCCTCCGCTGTCCACTTGGAAGGGGCCTGTGATTTCAAAGATTGCTATCACAATGCAATGCAAAAATAGGCTATCAGAAGAACAACCGCAACGCCATCCGAACTTTTTTCGTGATATTTCTTTACAAATGGCTTTATCCCAAATAGTTATGATTTATCCTATCCGAACTTTTTCGTATTGAAATCCGATTATCAAGGTCAAAATACCATGATTGTATGGAAAAACTAACTATTGGTTTTGTCTTGAACCAACGTCTTGCGAACCTTTGTGCGTAGCTTATCGAGAACACTTGTGCTGATTCCGAGTAAAGTGGCCTCATCCAAGCGTGACAGTTTGAGGTGCGACAGCATGCATACGCGACGCTCCATTTCATCCATGTCAGGATATTTCAGTCCTATGGTTTCCCATAATCCGGGATAGAGCACTTCGAGCGCCTCTTTTACAGCTTCCCAATGGTCTCCACCGCCAAACACCTCTTTCTCCAAATCCTTAAGGGCAATCTTGTCCTTCGGAGTTTTCAGGCAATAGTCGAGTTTTTGCATGGCCATGAGTTTGGCATAGAGCAAACCGGATAATTGTTGGGTGGCATCAAGTACTTTCAAGTCTTTTTCCTTATTGCTTTCCACGAGGGCTTTGTTCTGCTGCATGAAATGAAACAGATTGGCATTGGCTTCTGCCTCTTCCCTCCGTGTTTGTGCCAATTTAATTCTCGATATGGCGAAAGCAATCAATCCCAGAATGGCCACCATGCTTATGACGAGAATGATGCGATGCCTCAAAATTATCTTTTGATTCATGGCATTTC